>Ga0116229_10000150_pt1 | contig 72764 bp, 62 predicted proteins | sample S1TSphgellanicum_3_FD_87313 | JGI IMG/M metagenome (GOLD analysis project Ga0116229, IMG submission 87313) | Host-associated microbial communities from peat moss isolated from Minnesota, USA - S1T2_Fc - Sphagnum magellanicum MG | ecosystem: Host-associated > Plants > Peat moss > Unclassified...
CCTGGCCGTTTAGCCGCTTTATTGGGTTTCTTCGAGGGCATTTGAAGTCTCCGCCTCCTAACGAAAGAGCGCGCGATTATACCGACGCCTTCAGGCGTGTACAGAGCGCTGAGTCAACATATTGTATTAATCTAAGCCTATGATTGAGAAGCAAAACCTCTGACGGGCGCCAGGCCTCTATACGGCCGAAGGGCGAGCTAACTGGGCTGCTAGGGCAGCGTGACGGGTGCGGCCCCGGCCCAGCCGCTGCGGCGATGTTCCGCCACCACGGTGGTATAGATGCCGCCCCGCACATTGAAGTCCGCCGACAGGCGCATGAATCTCGGGCTGGTCGCCGCCACCAGGTCGCGCAGGATCTCGTTGGTCACCGCCTCGTGGAACGCGCCGCGACTGCGAAACGACCAAATATAGAGCTTCAAGGACTTGAGCTCGACGCAGCGCTCCTCCGGAACGTATTCGAGCTTGAGCGTGGCGAAATCCGGCTGGCCGGTTTTCGGGCACAGACAGCTGAACTCGGGAATGGTCATTCGAATCGTGTAGTCGCGTTCGGGCGCCGGGTTTGCGAATGTTTCCAGGGAGGAGCGGGGTTCAGTCATGAGGGGTAGCCGGCAGCAGGGTCGGGGGTTTACGAAAGTGACGTTTACTTTACACTACGCGCCACGTCGACGCCCCACGTCCAGATCCGCCGAGAACAATGCGCCTAACCAAACTCAAGATCGCCGGCTTCAAATCCTTCGTCGATCCCACCAACATCACGTTTCCGAGCAGCTTGACGGGTGTCGTCGGTCCGAATGGTTGCGGCAAGTCGAACATCATCGATGCGGTGCGCTGGGTGATGGGGGAAATCTCGGCCAAGCATCTGCGCGGTGAATCCATGGCGGATGTCATTTTCAACGGCTCCGCCGCGCGCAAGCCGTTGGGCGCCGCATCGGTGGAACTGGTGTTCGACAATTCCGACGGCAAGATCGGCGGCGCCTATGCCACTTACAACGAGGTCGCGCTGCGCCGTACGATGAGCCGCGACGGCACCTCCGATTACTTCATCAACGGCATGAAGGTGCGGCGCAAGGACATTACCCAGTTGTTTCTCGGCACGGGGCTCGGCACCCGTAGCTACGCCATCATCGAGCAAGGCATGATTTCGCGGGTCATTGAAGCACGGCCCGACGACCTGCGCGCGTTCCTGGAGGAAGCCGCGGGCATCTCGCGCTACAAAGAGAGGCGCCGCGAAACCGAGAACCGGATCGGCCATACGCGCGAAAACCTCGATCGGCTGAACGATTTGCGCGAGGAGGTGGAGAAGCAGATCCGCCACCTGCAGCGTCAGGCGGCCACCGCTCGGCGCTATCAGACGTTGAAAGACGAGGAGCGCAAACTACAGGCCGAGCTGCTCGCCCTGCGTCTGCAGAATTTGGATGCGGAAGCGGGGGTGCGCGATGCGGCCACCGAATCGCGGGAGACCGGGATGCAAGCCGTGCTCGCCGATCTGCGCGAAGCGGAGGCGCAGATAGAACGCATTCGCGCCGATCAATCCTCCAAAGCGGATGTACTGGGCGCGATTCAATCCCGCTTCTACGCGGCCGGCGGGGAGGTCACGCGCCTCGAACAAGGCATTCAGTACGCGCGCGAACTGCGGCAACGCCAACGCGCGGATCTGGAGCAGGCGCAGGCTCAGGTCGCAGAACTCACCGGCGTCACGCTGCGCGACCGGCGCCAGCTCGACGCACTGGCGGAGGAACTGGCGACCATGGAGCCCGGCCTCGATGCGGCGCATGCACAGGAGGCCGCCACGGCGCAGACGCTCAATGACGGTGAACAGTCGCTGGCCGTGTGGCAACAAAGCTGGGACGCCCATGCCCTATCGGTGGCGGATGCGCAACGCGAGACCGGGGTCGAGCGGGCGCGCATCGAACAGCTCGAGGGCCAGCAGCGGCGCCTGCTGCTGCAGCAGGAACGCCAGGAGAGCGAGCGGGCACTGCTCGCCGGCGCGCAACCGGAAGTGGCGTTGGAACGGTTGGCGGAGCTGGCCGCGCTCGCGCGCGATGCGGGTCAGAAGGCGGCGGCGGAACTGCAGGACCTCTTGGCCGAGCTGTCCGTGACGCGCGAACGCGAGCGCGAACAGGCACAAGCACTGAATGCCCTGCGCGCTCGTTCGCAAGCCGCGCTCGGGACCCTGGTGTCGACCGAGGCGCTGCAACAAGCGGCGCTCGGCAAGGCGTCCGGCAAGGTCGCCGAGTGGCTGAAGTCCAAGTCCCTCGATCGCCAGCCGCGAGTCGCGCAGCAGCTGCGCGTCGAGCGCGGCTGGGAGCGTGCGGTGGAGACCGTGCTCGGCTCGTATCTCGAGGCCGTATGCGTCGACGGCCTGGATAGCGTCACCGACCTGTTGGCAAGCTTCGACGGCGGGCAACTGGCGGTCGTTAGCGTGGCCGCGGGCACCACGCAGGATGCCACGGCCCTGCACGATGCCACGTTCGCGCCTGAGCCAGGTTCGCCGCCGTCTCCGGCGCCCTCGCTGCGGTCGAGAGTGCAGGGCGCCGCCGTGCTGCACTCGGTCCTCTCCTCGGTGTTCACCGCCGAGACGCTGAATGAGGCGCTCAAGATCGGGCGGCAATTGACGCCAGGTCAGTCGGTGGTGACCCGCGATGGGATTTGGCTGGGCACCGATTGGCTGCGGCTGTCACGCGACGCGGACCCGCATGCGGGCGTGATCGAGCGCGAGGAGACTTTGCGCGCGACCCGGGCGCAGGTGGACACCCTGGGCGAGGAAGTCAAGGAACTCGAACGCCGGCTCGAGTTGACGCGCGAGCGCGTTCGCGAGCACGAGGACCGGCGCGATCGGCTGCAAGTGGACGTCAACCGCCTGCACCGCGAACATGTCGACCGGCGCGCCGAACTCGATGCCGCCGAGGCGCGCAATGTCGATGCGGCGCGTCGCTTGACGCAACTCGAAGCGGGCCTCGCCGACGTACGCGCGGAACTCGAGCGCACCGACGGGGACTTGCGTGCGGCCCGAGGACGGATGGAAACCGCCATCGATCGATTGGCGGTGTTCGAGTCCCAGCGCCTGGTTCTCGAACAGGAGCGGGACCGACTGCGCGCGGCGTCGAGCGCGGCACGCGCCGCGGCCCAGGCGGCGCAGTTGCGGGCGCGAGAACTGGCGCTGCAGGTGGAGTCGCGGCGCTCCTCGCACGCGTCGCTCACCACGGCGCTTGCGCGGGTGGAGACGCAGCTGACGGGATTGCAGACTCGCAGGGACGAATTGGCCGCCCAGTTGCGCGACGGCGAAGCCCCGCTCGCCGAGTCGCAGACGCTGCTGGAGCAGGCGCTGCGCGTGCGCACGGAGATCGATGCCGAGCTCAAGGCGGCGCGAATTGCGAGCGACGAATTGGACGCCTCGCTGCGCGACCACGAGGAGGCGCATCTTGCCGTCGGGCAGCGTCTGGAAGCGGCGCGCGCCGCTTTGGATGAAGCGCGGCTGGCGGCGCAGCAGGTGCGCGTGCGCCGCGAGAGCGTCGCCGAACAACTGGCGGCGACGAGCTTCGAATTGCCGGTACTCCTGGCGCAAATCGCCGCGGAGGCGACGGTGGAGGGTTGGGAGTCGCAGCTCGAGGAAACCCGCGCCAAGATCGAGCGACTGGGCCAGGTCAATCTGGCGGCCATCGGCGAATTCAAGGAGCAATCCGAGCGCAAGGATTATTTGGACCGGCAATGCAAGGATTTGACCGATGCGCTCGAGACCCTCGAATCGGCTATGCGCAAGATCGACCGGGAGACCCGCACACGATTCCAGGACACGTTCGATCGAGTGAACGCGGGCCTCAAGGAAAAATTCCCGCGGCTGTTCGGTGGTGGACATGCATACCTCGAACTCACGGGCGAGGAGGGCGCGGCGTCCGGCGTGTCCGTGATGGCGCGCCCGCCCGGCAAGCGCAACAGCACCATCAGCCAGCTCTCGGGCGGCGAAAAGGCATTGACCGCTGTCGCGCTCGTGTTCGCGATCTTCGATTTGAATCCCGCGCCGTTTTGCCTCTTGGATGAGGTCGACGCGCCGCTCGATGAGAATAACGTCGGCCGCTTCTGCGAAATCGTGCGCGAGATGTCGCGCAACGTGCAGTTCATATTCATCACTCACAACAAGAGCACCATGGAGTTGGCCTCGCAATTGGTCGGCGTCACCATGAACGAACCGGGGGTCTCGCGCCTGGTCACGGTCGACGTCGATGAGGCTGTGCGCATGGCGGCGATGTAGGGCGCGGCATTTGGACCAATTCCGCTGGATACTTCTGGGTTTGGGTCTATTGTTGATCGGCGGCATTTGGTGGTGGGGTGCGCGCCGGTCCGCTCAGGCTCCGGGCAATTCGGAACTGCGCGAACCGGTGGTCGAGAATATCCGCTCCTCGCCGCCGTCGCGCGATTGGGGCGTGCCGCCGCTCGAACCCTTGAACATCCGGACCGCCGAATTCGAGCGCGTGCCGGTCTTGGATACCCCCATGTCGGCCGCGGCCGATCCTCCCTTTGCCGCCGCTGCGCAACCCGCAGCGGCGGCGCCTAAGTCCGTCGCCGCCGAGCGGCAAAAGATCGTGACCGTTCGCGTTTGTGCGCCGGGAGATACGCGCTGGTCAGGCGCGGAACTTATGGCGGCGCTCGAGCGGCACGGCTTGGGCTTTGGACGCTACCAGGTCTTTCACCGCAATCAGGGCGACGGAAGCAGCCTGTTCTGCGTGGCGAGTCTGGTCGAACCCGGCACGTTCGACCTTGCGACCATGGCCGGAGAAGTGTTCAGGGGCGTCACGCTATTCGCCGTGCTGCCCGGACCGCTCACGCCGCTCGACATCTTCGATGAGCTCATGGCGACCGCACGGGGCTTGGCCGAGGAGCTGCCGGGCATACTGCAGGATGCGAAAGGAATCGCGCTCACCGCGCAGCGCGCGGCCGCCTTGCGCGAGGACGTGCAGCGCTTTCAGGCGCGGTTAACGCCGGTATAGCCGCCATGTGCGCGCAGCAATCGGCGGCTCCCGGGAAGAAGGCCGCTGCGCGCGCCGCTATGCTGCGCGAACTGCTCGAGCGCTACAACTATCGCTATCACGCGCTCGACGACCCGGAGGTCCCCGACGCGGAGTACGACCGGCTGATGGTCGAATTGCGCGGCATCGAGGCCGAGTATCCGGAACTCGTCACGGCGCATTCGCCTACGCAGCGGGTCGGCGCCGCGCCGGTGGCGGCTTTCGGTGCGGTCCGGCACGGCCTCGCCATGCTGTCGCTCGACAATGCGTTCAGCGATGACGAAGTGCGCGAGTTCGATCGGCGGGTCCGCGAGCGGCTCGGACAAGAAGGTCCGGTCCGCTACTCCGCCGAACCCAAATTGGACGGCCTGGCGATCAGCGCCCGGTATGAGAACGGTTTGTTCGTACAGGGCGCGACGCGCGGGGACGGCGAGACGGGTGAGGACATCACGCAGAACCTCAAGACCATCGCCGCGCTGCCGCTGAAGTTGCGCGCTCCCAAGCCGCTGCCGGTACTCGAGGTACGCGGCGAGGTATTCATGCCGCTCGCCGGCTTCGAGCGCTTCAACAAGGAGGCGCTCGCTCGGGGGGAGAAGACCCTGGTCAATCCGCGCAATGCGGCGGCGGGCAGCTTGCGCCAGCTCGATCCGCGGATGACCGCGGCGCGCCCGCTCGACTTGTTCATCTATGGTCTCGGGGTCGTGGAAGGCGGTGCGCCGCCGTCACGTCACAGCGAGACGCTCCGGACATTGCGCGAGTGGGGATTCAAGATTTGCCCGCAATCCACCGTGGTCGAATCCGTCGATGGCTGCCTCGATTATTACCGCCGCATCGGCGCGCTGCGGGGCACTCTGCCGTATCAAATCGACGGCGTGGTCTACAAGGTCGATGACCTCGATCTGCAGCGGCGGCTCGGCTTCGTCTCACGGGCGCCACGCTGGGCCGTCGCGCACAAATTCCCCGCGGAAGAGGCGCTGACGACGGTGCGCGAGATCGATTTTCAGGTGGGGCGCACCGGCGCGCTCACACCCGTCGCGAGACTGGAGCCAACCTTCGTCGGCGGGGTGACGGTGAGCAATGCCACGCTGCACAACATGGATGAGCTGGCGCGCAAGGACGTGCGCGTCGGCGATACCGTGGTCGTGCGCAGGGCGGGCGACGTGATTCCGGAAGTGGCACGGGTAGTCCCGGAGCGGCGGCCCGCGGACGCGAAGCCGGTGGTTTTGCCGAAATTCTGCCCGATATGCGGATCTCCCGTGCTGCGCGAGAGCGATCAAGCCGTCGCGCGCTGCAGCGGCGGCAGGCGCTGCGCTGCGCAGCGCAAAGAGGAGATCAAGCACTTTGCCTCGCGCCGCGCCCTCGACATCCAGGGGCTCGGCGACAAGCTCGTAGAGCAACTCGTGGATCGGGATTGGGTCAACACGCCGGCCGATCTGTTCGAGTTACGGTCCGAGCAACTCGAGACGCTCGATCGCATGGGTGAGAAATCCGCCCAGAAAATACTCGCCGGCATCGAGGCGGCGAAACGCACGACGTTGCCGCGCTTTTTGTATGCCCTCGGCATCCGCGATGTGGGCGAGGCGACCGCACTGGCGCTGGCGCAGCATTTTCGCGATGTGGCGGCGCTGCGCCGCGCGTCGGACGATGAGATTCAACGCGTACCCGACATCGGGCCGGTGGTGGCGACGCATGTCGCGGCATATTTCCGGGATACCGACAACGCTGCCGTGGTGGATCGGTTGCTGGCTGCCGGCCTCGATTGGCCCGAACCGCCGGCGCGCGATGAGCATGCGGCGCTCAATGGGAAGACGTTTGTGCTCACCGGCACGCTCGAGTCGATGACGCGCGAGGCGGCGGCGGAAGCCATCGTGCAACAGGGCGGCAAAGTGAACGGCAGCGTCTCGAAGAAAACCCATTACGTCGTGGCGGGCGCAGACGCCGGCAGCAAACTCAAGAAAGCCATCGAGTTGGGGCTCGAGGTGCTCGATGAGGCGGAATTCTTGAAGCTCCTCGACAGCCAGAAGCCTGTATGACTGATGTCGCCCGTCCTGACTGATGTCGCCCGTCGCGGCGAGCGCTGCGCATTCCTAGATGATATCGCGAGGGCGGCCGTCCCTGGCCAGCCGTGCGATGTCGCATTACCTCATTGAGGTCGTATTAAGGCGCACCGAGGTTTAGAGCTTCTTTTCGATCGTCGCGGTTTTCTTCAAATCTTCGATGTGGGCCTGAAATTTCTTTTGCACGACGGCATTGCTCAGCTGAGTCTTGAGCTGATCGAACGGCGGCGGTACGGCGTCGCGGGTGTCGATGAGCTTGACGATGTGCCAGCCGTATTGGGTCTGCACGGGTTCCGGAGTGACTTCGCCCTTCTTGAGGCCCTTCACCGCATCGCCGAAGGGCTTGACCATGTGCGCCAGCGTGAACCAGCCTAGATCCCCGCCCTGGGCTTTTGAACCGGGGTCGATCGAATCCGCCTTGGCGAGGTCCTCGAATTTCGCGCCGCCCTTGAGCTTCTTGATGATCTGATCGGCCAGATCCTTGTCCTTGGTGGCGACCAGAATGTGCATGGCGTGATACTCGGTCTTGTCCATGCCCGCCACCTGCGTGTCGTATTCGGCGTGCAGTTCCTCATCCGTCGGCGTGATGCCCTTCAGGTACTTTTGCGCGCCGGCTTCGGCCAATATCTGTGAGTGCAGCAATTCCAGCCGATCGATGACCTGAGGATCCTTGTCCAGCCCGTCCTTGACGGCCTGATTTGCGATCAACTGCATGTTGATCATCTGGTCGAGTACCTGATTCTTTTCCTCGGGGGTCACATCGCTGATGGGCTTGCCGCGCAACAGGCCCTTCAAGTAATCATCGTAGGCGTCGCGCGGGATCGGCTTGCCGTCGACGATGGCGACCGGCGGGGAGGCCGGCTGGGCCGCGGGAGCGGGAGCCGCCGCCTGTTGTCCCTTGCCGCAGGCCGCCAGCATGACGGTTATGGCCGCGACCGTGGACACGCGCGTCCAGTGTGCGCTGAAAATTTGGGTCATTGGGATCCTCTATCTAGATGCGTAAAGGCGACTATGGCCGATATGGCCGGCGCGCCCGGGGGCGGCAGTTTAGCCTTTACCGCCCAATCTCTCCAATTATCGATGCCCTCGCCGATTATCGATGTCCCGGCCGGTTTAGCCCCCGGGGGCCGGCTTAGACCGGATCGAGGGTCGCCGGTTCGGCGGGAGGCGATGCCGCCAAGCTGAGTGCATGAATGTCGGTTTTCAGTAGATCATCCACGGCGGCATAGACCATGCGGTGTCGCGCGATCGGGGACACGCCGCGAAACGCTTCGGCGACGATGGTCACGCGAAAGTGGCTCTGGCCCCCCGCCGCGCCGGCGTGTCCCGCATGCAGGTGGCTTTCATCCTCGATGGTGAGCGCAGTAGGCGCAAAGCGCGTCACCAGACGCTCGCGCAGGCGTTGAGCGCGCAAGTTTTCGAACGGCATCGGTCAGCTCCCCTCGGTCGTTGCGGGCTTCGTCTTGCCGCTCAGCCACAGCACCTGCGGAATCATGAACACCACCATGGCCGCCGTGATGCCGAACACCTTGAAATTGACCCAGACGCTCTCGGCGAAGTTGCGCGCGATGTAGATATTGGCGGCCGCCAGGAGGGCGAACCATCCCGCCCATGAGGCATTTATCCAGCCCCAAGCGCGCGCGGAGATTTCCAGCGGTTCATTGAACGCCGATTCGAGCATGCGCCGCGCGAGCGGCTGCTTGCCGATGAATGTGCTGCCCAGAAATGCGACCGCCGCGAGCCCGAGCAGCACGGTCGGCTTCCATTGAATGAAACGCGCGTCGTGCAGCAGCAAGGTGGCGGATCCCAAGACCACGGCCACGGCGGCGACCAGGACCTGCATGGTCTTGAAGGCGCCGGTTTGCAATCGATGGACGACCGCCACCAGCACGCACACGGTCATCAGCGCCGCCGTCGCCCAATAGATGCCGAGCGTCTTGAAGGCGACGAAGAATACGATCAGGGGCGACCATTCGAGCAGTTGACTCATGCGGGTATGATAGCCCACGGAACATGAGCATCTATCTGCAACTGCATCCGGTTTCTCCGCAGCGCCGCTTCGTGCGCCAGGCGGCCGAGGTGTTGCGTGGCGGGGGTGTGATCGTGTATCCGACCGACTCGTGCTACGCGTTGGGATGCCACATCGGCGACAAGGCGGCGCTCGAGCGCATCCGGGAGATTCGCCAAACCGATCGCCATCATCATTTCACGCTGGTGTGCCGCGATCTCGCCGAAGTCGGCAAATACGCCCTGGTCGACAATTGGCAATACCGGCTGCTGCGCGCGCATACGCCGGGTCCGTATACCTTTCTGCTCAAGGCCTCGCGCGAGACCCCGCGCCGCTTGAAGCACGAGCGGCGCGGCACCATCGGGCTGCGCGTTCCGGACCACCCCGTGACCGCGCTGCTCCTCGGAGAGCTGGCCGAACCCATCATGAGTTCGACGCTGCTCTTGCCCGGTGAGGAACTGCCGCGGACCGACGCGAAGGAGATCTACGACAAGCTGGAACATAGCGTGGATCTGGTACTCGACGGCGGCAATTGCGGGCTGGTCCCCACCTCCGTGATCGATCTGTCCGGCGACCGTGCCCTCGTGGTGCGTGCCGGGCGGGGCGACCTCAGCCCCTTTGGGGCCACAGCCACCGTATAATGCGCCCGCGATGCTGGATATGGAGCTCGCGTCTATTTTAAATAACGAGTGTAAGCATTGGATTTTAATGTATTTCTGATAAAGGTCTCCATTGGTGCGATCCCGGTCTTGTTGGCGATCACCCTGCATGAAGTGGCGCACGGCTGGATGGCGAGATACTTCGGCGATCGCACCGCGGAGATGCTCGGGCGTTTGAGTTTGAATCCGCTGCGTCACATCGACCCGGTCGGCACCCTTTTGGTGCCCGGCTTGCTGCTCGCCATCGGCGGGCCGTTGTTCGGGTGGGCGAAGCCGGTCCCGGTCGCGACCAGCGTGCTGCGCAATCCGCGCCGCGCCATGGTGCTGGTGGCGCTCGCCGGGCCGGCGGCGAATATGGTGATGGCCGTGCTGTGGTGCGGCGTTCTGGCGGGGATCGCACGTATCAACGGCAACGACACCTTGGACGGCTGGATCGCCTCCATGGCGCAGGCCGGCATCGTGATCAATGTGGTGCTCGCCGTATTCAATCTGCTGCCGATTCCGCCGCTCGATGGCGGACGCGTGCTCGCTGGACTGTTACCGCCCCGGCTAGGCGCCCGCCTGGAGAAGATCGAGCCGGTCGGTCTCTTCATCGTGCTCGGATTGTCCGCCTTCGGCATGTTCGGTTGGCTGTTCGATCCGGCGTACCGGATCATCGGACGCGTCATCAACGTCCTGTTTGGGTCGCCCGCATGAGCGGAGCGGTGCAAAATCGACGCGTGCTGTCCGGCATGCGGCCTACGGGACACCTGCATCTGGGCAATTATCACGGTGCGCTCAAGAATTGGATCGAACTGCAGTACCAGTACGAATGCTATTTTTTCATCGCCGACTGGCATGCGCTGACCACGGGCTACGAGGACACCTCGAAGCTCGAGGAGCACGTCTGGACCATGGCGGTCGATTGGCTGGCCGCCGGCTTGAACCCGGGTGTGGCCACGCTGTTCATCCAATCCAAAGTACCTGAGCACGCCGAGCTGCACCTGTTGCTGTCGATGATCACGCCCTTGGGTTGGCTCGAGCGAGTGCCGTCGTACAAGGATCAGCAAACGCAACTGGCCGATCGCGATTTGAGCACCTACGGGTTTCTGGGCTACCCCTTGCTGCAATCCGCCGACATTCTGCTCTACCGCTCGCAGTATGTGCCGGTCGGCGAGGATCAGGTGGCGCATGTGGAGATCACGCGCGAGGTCGCGCGGCGCTTCAATCATATTTACGGCCGCGAGCCGGAATTCGAAAGCAAGGTCGAGAAGGCCATCAAGAGCTTGGGTTCGCGCAACTCGAACTTGTATCGCACACTGCGCAAGGAGTACCAGGAAAAGGGCGATGCGGATGCGCTCGCCAAGGCGCGTGCGCTGGTCGAATCCAACGCCCGCTTGACGGTCGCGGACCGCGACCGTCTGTTGGGGTTTCTCGAGGGAACGGGCATCTCGATTCTGCCCGAGCCGGACGTGCTGCTCACCGCCACGCCCAAGGTGCCGGGACTCGACGGGCGTAAGATGTCCAAGTCCTACGGCAACACGATCGGGCTGCGCGAGGACCCTGACGCCATCGTCAAGAAACTCAAGGCCATGCAGACCGATCCGGCGCGCGTACGCCGCACCGATCCCGGGGATCCCGCCAAGTGTCCGGTCTGGGATCTGCACCAAGTGTATTCAGATGCCGACACGCAGGCGTGGGTGCAGCACGGCTGTCGCACCGCCGGTATCGGCTGCCTGGAGTGCAAGGCGCCGCTGATCGAGAAGATCGTGGCCGAAGTGACCGCCATTTCCAAACGAGCGCAGGAGTTTGAAGAGAATCCGGAGCTGGTACGCGGTATCATCGCCGAGGGGTGCGAGCGCGCACGAACGGCGGCGCGCGATACGCTGGATGTCGTCCATCAAGCCATGGCCATGAATTACCGATGAAACCTGAATTGACGCTGGTGCAAAATGCCGCGGCACCCCCGGCGGCCGTTGCCGTGGCGCCGGCGCAGGGCGAGATGCCGTTCGCGGTCGTGGAAGGGCAACCGATCACCGAGATGCCGCGCGATTTGTACATTCCGCCGCAGGCCCTCGAGGTGTTCCTCGAGGCCTTCGAAGGACCGCTCGACATGCTGCTGTATCTGATACGGCGCCAGAATCTCGACATCCTCGACATCCCGATCGCCGAGATCACGCGCCAGTACATGCGTTACATCGAGCTGATGCAGGTGCTGCAGCTGGAATTGGCGGGCGAGTACCTGCTGATGGCGGCGACGCTGGCCGAAGTGAAGTCCCGCATGCTGCTGCCGCGCATCGCCGATGAGGCCGCGGCGGACGATGCGGACCCGCGCGCCGAGCTGGTGCGCCGGCTGCAGGAGTACGAGCGCTTCAAGCGGGCCGCCGAAGGCATCGATCGCCTGCCGCGAGTGGACCGGGATACCTGGGTAGCCGCGGCGGATTTGGCCGACCGCAAAGTGGTGCGCATACCGCCGCAGGTGACGCTCCAGGAAATGCTGCTGGCATTTCAAGACGTACTCGCCCGCAGCGATATGTTTGCGCATCACCATGTGCAGCGCGAGCCGCTGTCGGTGCGGCAGCGCATGACCGACGTGCTGGCCACGCTGACGGTGAACGCATTCGTCGATTTCGTGACATTGTTCGCCGCCGACGAGGGACGGCGCGGGGTCACCGTCACGTTCGTCGCGATTTTGGAACTGCTGCGCGAAGGATTGATAGAAGTCGTGCAATCGGAGGCGTATGCGCCGTTGCACGTACGGCTCGGCAATCCGTCCCGTCACCTGAAACTGGTGACGGACAATGATGGTGCCGCCAACGACGGCGCTGGCAACGAACCCGGAGCGATGACTCAATGAACGATCAATACGTCAAGAATGTGGTCGAGGCCGCGCTGCTCGCCGCCGGCCGGCCGCTCAACATGGACGAACTCGTGAGCGTGTTCGACGAACGCGATGGCTCCAATGCGGATGAGGTGCGCGCCGCCCTCGCGGCGTTGACGGCGGATTACGCCACGCGCGGGCTGGAATTGCTGGAAGTGGCGAGCGGCTTTCGAATTCAGATCCGAGCATCGGTGGCCGAACCGGTCTCGCGGCTGTGGCAGGAGCGGCCCGCCAAGTATTCGCGGGCACTGCTCGAAACACTTGCGCTCGTCGCCTATCGGCAACCGATCACGCGGGGAGAAATCGAACAGATTCGTGGGGTCGCGGTCAATCCGAACATCATCAAGACGCTGCTCGAACGCGGCTGGATCCGGGTGGTCGGGCACCGCGACGTTCCCGGAAAACCCGAGTTGCTCGGTACCACGCGCGATTTTCTGGACTATTTCAGTTTGCGTAAACTCGATGACCTGCCGACCCTCGCGCAGCTGAAGGAACTCGAGGACCTGCGCGTGCAATTGGCGCTGCCGGGGGCCGAGCCGCCGGTCGCCGCGGCATCGCCGGCCGACGCTGCGGCGAACACCGAGGACTCCGCGCAGCCTGCTGCCGACGAGGAGGAGGATGAGGACCAAGAATCCCCGGCCTCGCCGCCGCGCTCTCAAGGATTGGTCGCGCGCGGCGTGTATGACGAACCGTAGGAGCCGGTCTCGGAATGGCTCCTAGTTGATGCGCTCGCGACCGCCGCGCCAGGCATCCGTACCGCGCAATGCATCCGCTTCCGGCAAATCCGCGCCGCGTAAGACCACGCCTCGTAAACTCGAACCGGGCAGCGAACGGGTGCAGAAACTGCTGTCGGCTGCCGGCATCGGCTCGCGGCGCGAGGTGGAGCGATGGATTCGCGAAGGGCGGCTGAAGATCAACGATGCGGTCCCGGCGCTCGGCGCCAAGCTAGAGGCGCGCGACCGAATCACGCTGGACGGGCGGCCGGTCCGGCTGCACGCCAATCGGCTCAAGGAGGGCGGCAAGGACTCGCACGTGCTGTTGTTCCATCGCTCGCCGGGCGGCACGCTGGATCTCAAGGCGGCCACGTCGCGCGCGGCGGAACATCTGAATTTGCCGCGCTCCTCCGGCCGGTGGCTTGCAATCCAGCCCATGCCGCCGGTCGATGGGGGACTCGAAATCCTCACCGACGACGGTTCGTGGGCGCATCGGGTTTCGCGGGGTGTGCATGCGCTCACCGTCGACTACGTGCTGCGCATGCGCGGACCGCTCAACGAGCCGCTGGTCGAGGAATTTCGCGCCGCCACGGATTGCGAAGGTGAACCGATGAGCATTCTGCAAGCCGACGCGCAGTTCGGCGCGGGATTCAATCATTGGCTCAACGTGACGGTTCGCGCCACCCGCTCCGCGCTGGTGAGGCATTGGTGGGGGGCGCGCGGCATCATCGTCAGCCGTCTGATGCGGGTTCGCTTCGGGCCGGTTCACTTGTCGCGGGAATTGCCGCGCGGACACTCGCGCGCCATGCTCGCGAGCGAGCGCAATGCGCTGCTCAACGAGATCGACGCCGCTCGGCTGGCCGTCGATGCCGCCAAATCAGACGCCGCCGGCCGAGGCGATGCCGGTTCGGGCGCGACCGGAGCGGGCGAGGCCGGCTCAGAGTCCCCGTGATACCGAGAGCCGCGCGTCTTGCGCCTCGAGATCCTATTGCGCCTCGAAATATTGTCCGTCGACGCCGCGGCCGAGTGCGGAGAGCAGGTACAAAAACGCTCCGCTGACGGACGCCGGACTTGGGACCTTGTTCGGGTCCTCTCCGGGGTACGCGGCCGCCCGCAGAGCCGTGCGCATGCGGCCGGGATTGATGCTGTTGACCCGGATATTCGGCTCACCCTCGAGTTCGGAAGCGAACAGGCCGCGCACCGCCTCCAAGCCGTGCTTCGCGACCGCATAGGCTCCCCAATAGGGCCGGGGGTTTCTCACGATGCCGCTGCTGACGAAAATCACCGAGGCGTCCGCCGACTTGCGCAGCGCCGGCAGCAGGATCTGCGTGAGAATGAACGGCGCGGTGAGGTTCACGTGCAGCACCCGGCACCAGGTGGGCACGTCGTACTGTTCGAGCGGGGTGCGGTCTCCCAATAGTGCGGCTGCGTGAACCAGGCCGTCGAGTCGGCCGAACTCCGCATCCACGGTGGCTGCGAGCTGATCGTAGTCGACCGCCGTCGCCGTGGCGAGGTCGAGCATGGCAATCGCGGGCTGCGGCGCGCCCTTATCGATGATCTCATCATAGACGCGGTCGAGCTTGGCACGGTTGCGCCCCGAAAGAATCACGCTCGCGCCGCTCTCGGCGCAGCCGAGCGCGAGCGCCTTGCCTAAGCCGCTGCCGGCGCCGGTGACCAAGATGACGCGCCCTGCCAGCAAGCCGGGCTGGGGCACGAACTGCGGGGGCATGAATTGCGGCGGGATCATGATTGTACCTCGTCGGGGGCGGCCTCTTCGGCGGCCGTAATGCGTGCCGTGTCTGAGGCCGTGATGCGCGCCGTGTCGGCGGCTGCCATGCGCGGCGTGCGGGTGAGTCCGGTGACGGGCTCCAAGGGATCGATCTCGCGATTCACCCGCATGCCGAGCTCCGGGAAGCGCCGCGCGGCCGGCAGCACCTGTTGTTCGAGCGAGCCCACGGCCTTGTTGAACGATTCAACACTGTTGCCGAGGGATTTGCCCAGCCGGCCCAGGTGTTCGCCGAACACCGCCAGGCGCTTGTACACATCCTCGCCGAGGCGACGAATCTCCGCGGCGTTATCCGCCAAAATCGTCTGCTTCCAACCGTAGGAAACGGCCTTGAGCAGGGCGACCAGGCTGGTGGGTGTCGCCAGCATGACGTTCTGACGCAAGGCGTCGTCCATCAGAGCCGGGTTCTCTTGCAGAGCGGCGGAGAGAAACTGATCGCCCGGCAGGAACAGCACCACGAAATCCGGACTGCGCTCGAACTGTGCCCAGTACTGCTTCGAGGACAATTCACGCACCCGCGCGCCGACGATTTGCGCGTGGCGGCGCAATTCCGCGGCTCGCGCCGCCTCGTCCGGCGCTTCGATCGCCGCGAGATAGGCCTCGAGAGGGGTCTTGACGTCGACGATGATGTCGCGCTGTTCCGGCATGTGGACGATCATGTCGGGCCGAACGACGCCGGACTCGGTGACCTGCTGGGGTTGCTCCGTGAAGTCGACGTGCGCGGTCATGCCGGATAATTCGACCAACCGGCGCAGCGTGATCTCACCCCACTGGCCGCGCACATCCGGCCGACGCAGCGCGGTCACGAGATTGCGCGTTTCGCGCGACAGCAAATTCTGCCCGCTCGCCAGCACTTCCATCTGCGTCTTGATGGTGGCGAAGGCATCGATGCGCTCGCGCTCGATCGCCTGGATCTGAGCCTCGGTCTTGGCGAGCGCGTCACGAATCGGCTGCACCAGCGACTCGATCGCGGTTTCCCGCTCCTTGAGAGCCAGTGCGGCGTCTTGCTGCTCGCGGGTCAGGCGTTCGCGCGCCAGTTGCAAGAACACCTCGCTGTTGCTCTGCAAGCTGTCGCGTGCGAGCTCGCCGAACACGGCTTGCAATTGTTCACGTGCCCGGGTCAGCGCGTGCTCGCGCTCGGCGCTGACGGTTTCCTCGCTCTTCAGCCGCGCGCGCAGCAGTTCCGCATCGATGCGCAAGCGCTGCTCGCGCCGTGCGCGCCACAGCAGCGCCGCCATGGCGCCGAGCGCCATGCCCAGCCCCAGCGCCAACCAGTGACCGGCGTCGTTCATAGGCGGCCGCTGGCTTCGAGCCAATCCCATAGATTCGAGGGCTGCTCCAAATACCCGTCTGCGCCCCAGGCCGCGGAATCCTCGCCCGCTTGCAGATACCCGTAGTTGGCGACCAGCGCCGGCATGCCCGCAGCATGCGCTGCCTGAACGTCACGCTCGGCATCGCCCACGTAAACGCAGTCGCCGGGGGACACGCCGGCGAGTTTCGCGGCGTGCATCAGCGGCAGCGGATGCGGCTTGCGCTCGGGTAAGGTGTCGCCGCTGATCACGCAGGTGAAGCGCGCGCGCAGTTGCAATTGCTCGAGCAGCGGATCGGTGAGCCACGCCGGCTTGTTGGTGACGATTCCGGACTTTAGTCCGTGCCCGGCGAGCCGTTCGAGGACCTCCTCCATGCCGGGAAACAGGCGCGTGCCGACGCTCAAGGAGGCGCCGTAAATGTCCAGGAAGCGCGCCCGCAGGGCTGCCAGCCGCGGCTCGGCGGCGTCCGGAAATCCGCTCTGCACGATGCGCGCGGCGCCGTGGCTCACCACGGCGCGCACGCACTCGAACGGCAGCGGTACGAGGCCTTCCTCGCGGCGCAGACTATTGAGGGCGCCGACCATGTCGGGCGCGGTGTCGAGCAAGGTGCCGTCGAGGTCGAACAAAATCGCGCGCAGCGGGGCCGGCATGATTCAAGTCGCGGCGCGCACGAAGGCGGCGAGGTAGTTCACGTCGGTGTTCGGCGTGAGACGAAACGCGCGTGTCAGCGGATTGTAGCCGATGCCGGTCAAGTCCCGGAGTTCGAGACCCGCCGCACGGCCCCATCGAGCGAGTTCCGAAGGCCGGATGAATTTCAGATATTCGTGAGTGCCCCGCGGCAGCATCCGCGCGATGTATTCCGCGCCGACGATGGCCACCGCAAAGGCGCGAGGATTGCGGTTGAGCGTGGATACGATGACGTGGCCGCCGGGCTTCACCAAAGCGGCCAGCGCCTCGACGGTCGCGGCCGGATTGGGCACGTGTTCGAGCATCTCCATGCAGGTCACGAGGTCGAACGCCGCGGGCCGTTCCTGCGCCAGTTCCTCCGCGGTGATCGCCCGATACTGCACCGGAATGCCGCTTTCGAGCGCATGTAACTCCGCCACGTCGAGCACCCCCCGCGACAGGTCGATACCGAGCACCGTGGCACCGGCACGCGCCATGGCCTCGGACAGAATGCCGCCGCCGCAACCCACATCGAGCGTCTGCCGGCCGGGCAGGGCGACCGCCCGCTCGATGTAGGCGAGCCGCAGCGGATTGAGCTCATGCAAGGGCTGCGACGCGCCTTGCGGATCCCACCAGCTCTGCGCGAGCGCCGTGAATTTTGCGATCTCCGCGGGGTCGGCGTTTCGAGTCGAGGCATTCATCGGCGTCACTCTCCGGGGTCGGCATTCGCACGTGTCGACCGCAAGTATATCGGCTAATCCCGAACGCATGCGGAAGGGCGAAGCGGATATGTGCTAGAATTGAACGATGTTGAGACCACGTCTCGATTCCCTTAAACCCGCTGAATAGAAGCCGATAAAAGGCTCACCGGACTCTCGCAAATGGCCGAGATCGCTCGCGAAATATTGCCCGTAAATCTCGAAGACGAGATGCGTAAATCCTACTTGGATTACGCCATGAGCGTCATCGTCGGACGCGCCTTGCCCGATGTGCGCGACGGCTTGAAGCCCGTGCATCGACGCGTGCTCTATGCCATGCGCGAATTGAGCAACGACTGGAACAAGGCCTACAAGAAATCCGCCCGCGTCGTGGGCGATGTCATCGGCAAATACCACCCGCACGGCGATGCCTCGGTGTACGACGCCATCGTGCGCATGGCGCAGCCGTTCTCGATGCGCTACCTGCTGGTGGACGGCCAGGGGAACTTCGGCTCGGTCGACGGCGATCCGCCGGCGGCCATGCGCTACACCGAAGTTCGCATGTCGAGAATCGCCGGCGAATTGCTCGCCGATATCGACAAGGAAACCGTCGATTTCAACCCGAATTACGATGAGTCGGAGAGCGAACCTGCGGTGCTGCCGACCCGCGTGCCGAACCTGCTCGTCAACGGCTCCTCCGGCATCGCGGTCGGCATGGCGACCAATATTCCGCCGCACAATCTCACCGAAATCATCAGCGCCTGCATCGCGCTGATCGAGAATCCCGAGATAACGCTCGCCCAATTGATGCAGATCGTGCCAGGACCGGACTTCCCCACGGCCGGATTGATCAACGGCGCGCAGGAAATCGTCGCCGCCTACAAGACCGGCCGCGGCCGGGTGCACGTGCGTGCGCGCACGCATTTCGAGGACGTCGGCAAGGGCGATCGCCAGGCCATCATCATCACCGAGTTGCCGTACCAGGTGAACAAGGCGCGCCTCATCGAGCGCATCGCCGATCTGGTGCGCGACAAGCTCATCGAGGGCATCGCGTCGGACGGACTGCGCGACGAGTCGGACAAGGACGGCATGCGGGTGGTGATCGAACTCAAGCGCGGCGAGGTGCCGGAGATACTGCTCAACAATCTGTATGCGCAAACGCCGATGGAGACGGTGTTCGGCATCAACATGGTGGCGCTGGTCGACGGCCAGCCGCGCCTGCTCAGCTTGAAGGAAATGCTCGATGCATTCCTGCGCCATCGGCGCGAAATCGTCACCCGCCGCACCGTCTACGAGCTGCGCAAGGCGCGTGAACGCGGGCATATCCTCGAGGGGCTCGCGATCGCGCTCGCCAACATCGACGACATCATCGCGGCGATCAAGGCGTCGCCGTCCCCGGCGGAGGCGAAGGTCGCCTTGATGTCGCGGCCGTGGGAGTCAGGCGCGGTGCCGGAGATGGTGGCCCGCGCGGGGTCCATCACGACGCGCCCCGAGGGCGAGGTCGGCGGGTTCGGCATCGTGCCCGGGGGTTATCGGCTCACCGAAACCCAGGCACAGGCGATTCTCGAGATGCGCCTGAACCGGCTCACCGGGCTCGAGCAGGACAAGATCATCGCCGAGTTCCAGGAATTGCTCGCTCAGATCCGCGATCTCGGCGACATTCTGGCAAGGCCCGAACGCCTGCTCGAGGTCATTCGCAACGAACTCGAATACATCCGCGATACCTTCGCCGACGAACGGCGCACGGAAATCATCACCACTCACGAAGACCTCACCATCGAGGATTTGATATCGCCCGAGGATGTGGTGGTGACGCTGTCGCACGGCGGCTACGCCAAGGCGCAGCCGGTCTCCGATTACCAGGCCCAGCGCCGCGGCGGCCGCGGCAAGGCGGCGACCAGCGTCAAGGACGAGGATTTCGTCGACAAGCTGTTCGTCGCGAACACGCATGACACGCTGTTGTGCTTCTCGGATCATGGGAAACTGTATTGGCTGAAAGTCTATCAACTGCCCCAGGCAAGCCGTGGATCGCGCGGCAAGCCCATCGTGAACCTCTTGCCGCTGCAGGAAGGCGAGCGCATCAGCGCCATGCTCTCCATCAAGGAATTCGAGGAGGGCAAGTACGTGTTCATGGCGACGAGCCTCGGCACCGTGAAGAAAACCTCGCTGGCGCTGTTCTCGCGGCCGCGGGCGAGCGGCATCATCGCGGTCGCTCTCGATCCGGGCGATAAGTTGGTCGGCGTCGCGATCACCGACGGCACGCGGGACATATTGCTGTTCACCACCGGCGGCAAGGCGATTCGCTTCATGGAAGACGAGGTGCGTGCCATGGGACGCGAGGCGGCCGGTGTGCGCGGCGTCAAGTTGAGCGAGGACCAGCGCGTCAATGCGCTCATCGTCGCCGACCAAGGCTTCATTCTCACCGCCTCGCAAAACGGCTTCGGAAAACTCACACCGCTCGATGATTTTCCGAAGCACGGCCGCGGCGGCCAGGGCGTGATCGCATTGCAAATCACCGATCGCAACGGCCGGATGGTGGGCGCTCTGCAGGTGAGCTTGGACGATGAGATCATGCTCATGAGCCAGAACGGCGTGCTGGTGCGCACCCCGGTGAAGGACATTTCCGTGGTCGGGCGCAATACCCAGGGTGTGCGCTTGATCCGGCTGGAGGAAGGCGATCAGCTTTCGGGACTCGAGCGGATCGACGGCCTCGCCGGCGAGACCGGCGAGACCGGCGAAGGTGGCGACAGCGGCGAAAGTGGCGACGCGGCTCTCCCCGATGTCCGGGACGCGCCGGACGCGCAGGATCTTCCCGACGCTTCGGACGCGCCGGACGCTCCGGCGGGCGAACCGTCGACCGATTCTTGAGACTGACTTGCGAGTTTTCAATTTCTCCGCCGGACCCGCCGTGTTGCCGCTCGAAGTGCTGGAGCAGGCGCGCGACGAATTGCTCGATTGGCGGGGCATCGGCGCATCGATCATGGAAATCAGTCATCGGGGAAAAGAGTTCACGCAGGTCGCGGCCGAGGCCGAAGCCGATTTGCGCGCGCTGCTGTCGATTCCGGCCAACTATCGGGTTTTGTTCATGCAGGGCGGAGCGTCGGCGCAGTTTTCACTCGTGCCGATGAATCTCGCGGCTGCGGGGTCGACGGTCGACTATGTGAATACCGGGCATTGGTCGCGCAAGGCGATCGACGAGGCGGCTCGCTATTGCAAGGTTCACCTGGCCGGCGACGCGGGGGGTGATTATTCGCGCGTGCCGCCGCAGGCCGAGCTGCGTTTCAGTAAGGATGCCGAATATCTTCACTACACACCCAATGAGACCATCAGCGGCGTCGAGTTTGCCTATGTGCCGGAGACCGCGGGCGCGCCGCTGGTCGCGGACTTATCGTCGAGCATTTTATCTCGGCCCATCGAGGTCGCGAAATTTGGGCTGATCTACGCCGGCGCGCAGAAGAACATCGGACCCTCAGGGCTAGTGCTCGTCATCGTCCGCGACGACCTCATCGGGCGGGCGCGGCCGGAGACGCCGCGCGTGTTCGATTATCGGGCGGTCGCCGACAACCAGTCCATGTTGAATACGCCGCCGACCTTCGCCTGGTACATGGCCGGCTTGGTGTTCCAGTGGCTGAAGCGTTCCGGTGGCTTGGCGGCGATCGGCGAGCGCAACCGGATCAAGGCCGAGACGCTGTATGCCGCCATCGATGCGTCGGAGCTGTATGCGAATTCGGTGGCGAAAGATGCGCGTTCCTGGATGAACGTGACCTTTCATTTGAAACAGCCGGCATTGAACGACGCATTTCTCGAGGCGGCGGCCGAAGCGGGCCTCAAGGGCCTGAAGGGTCATCGGGTTGTGGGCGGCATGCGCGCGAGCCTGTACAACGCGATGCCGCTCGCCGGCGTCGAAGCGCTGGTCGGGTTCATGCGCGAGTTCGAGCGACGGCACGCCTGATGCCCAAGCGCAGCGCCAAGCCACCTCCGGCCAAACCCCGTCCATCCAAGCCGCGGACGGCGAAGTCTGAAATGCACAGCGACGCCGCAGCCGCCGCGGGCGCCGGCGCAGGTGTGCCGGGGAGCGTGCCGGCCACGGCCGGCCTTGCGAATATCCGCGGCGGTATCGATGCCATCGACGCGCGCATTCATGCGTTGCTCAACGAGCGGGCGCGGCTCGCGCAACTGGTCGGCGTCTCCAAGACGGCATCCGGCAAGGCGGTCGATTTCTACCGGCCGGAGCGCGAAGCCGAAGTGCTGCGAATGGCGCTCGAACGCAATCAGGGGCCGCTTCGCGACGAGGAGATCGCGCGCCTGTTCCGCGAGATCATGTCGGCCTGTTTGGCGCAGCAGGAACCCCTCAAGGTGGCGTTCCTCGGGCCGGAAGGCACCTTCACCCAGGCGGCGGTGCTCAAACATTTCGGCTCCTCGGTGCGGGCATTGCCGTTGCCGGCGATCGATGAGGTATTTCATGAAGTCGAAGGCGGCATCGCCGACTTCGGCGTGGTGCCGATCGAGAATTCGAGCGAGGGGACGGTCAACCATACCCTGGATATGTTCTTGGCCTCGGCACTCAAGATCTGCGGCGAAGTGGAACTGCGCATCAATCATCATTTGATGGGCCGGATGAGCGCCACCTCGGACATCAAGCGCGTATGCGCGCATCCGCAGGCGTTGGCGCAATGCCGCGGCTGGTTGGACGACCAGCTCCCGGACGTGGAGCGCGTTCCCGTCTCGAGCAATGCCGAGGGCGCGCGGCGTGCGCGCGACGAACGCGGAACGGCGGCGATTGCCAGTCGCGCGGCGGCCGAGATCTATGGGCTCACGCTGCTGGCGAACGAAATCGAGGATCGGCAGGACAACACCACACGATTCCTGGTCGTAGGCCGGAAGCTGTTCAGCGCCAGCGGCGCCGATCGCACCACGCTATTGGTGTCCGCCGAGGATACCGATGATGCGGGCGCGCTGTTCCGCTTGCTCGAACCGCTGTCCGAGCATCGGGTGAACATGACGCGCATCGAATCGCGCCCGTCGCGCAAGCGCAAATGGGATTACGTCTTTTTCATCGACATCGAAGGGCATGTGAGCGACCCGCCGGTCGCCAAGGCGCTTGCCGCGCTGGAGCGGCGCGCCACCTTGTTCAAGGTGCTGGGCTCATACCCGAGGGCGGTCCTCTGAGCGCGGGCGGTTCGCGGAGCGTGTTGGCGCGCAGCTTCGAAGTCCGCCCAGCGCAAGGCGTGGCGGGCAGCATCGTGGTGCCGGGCGACAAGTCCATTTCGCACCGCGCCTTGATGCTTTGTGGTATCGCCCAAGGCATGAGCGAGGTGACAGGCTTTCTGGCCGGCGAGGATTGCCTCGCCACCCTCACCGCGATGCGGGCGCTCGGCGTACGGATCGATCAGCCGACACCCACGCACGTCGTGATTCATGGCGTGGGGCTGCGCGGCCTCCGTGCCGCGGGACGCGCGCTCGATATGGGAAACGCGGGAACGGCGATGCGATTGTTCACCGGCCTGTTGTCGGCCCAGGCGTTCGATTCGCGCTTGATCGGCGACTCCTCGCTGATGAAGCGCCCGATGGAGCGGGTCGCGAAGCCGCTGCGCGAAATGGGCGCCGATGTGCGCACCCACCACGGGACTCCGCCCGTCGACATCCTCGGCGCACGCCGGCTGCACGGCATCAAGTACCTGATGCCGGTGCCGAGCGCCCAGGTCAAATCGGCGGTGTTGTTGGCGGCGCTCTATGCGGAAGGGCCGACGACCGTCGTCGCGCCGGCGATCAACCGCGATCATAGCGAGCGCATGCTCGCGGCCTGCGGCGTGCGGGTCGAGTCCGTCGGCCTTGCGACAACGCTGCATCCCCCCGCGGCGCTCACCGATCAGCGGCTCGAAGTGCCGGGCGATTTCTCCTCGGCGGCGTTTTTCATCGTCGCGGGCCTCTTGGGCGCGGACGATTCGGGTTTGTTGATCCGCAATGTGGGATTGAATCCGACGCGGACCGGGTTGCTCGACGTTCTGCGCAGCATGGGCGGGGATATCGAGATACTCGACCCGCGACAGAGTGGGGCGGAACCCGTCGGGGATTTGCGGGTGCGCCGCTCCGCCTTGCGGGGCGTCAAGATGCCGGCCGCGTTGGTACCGCTCGCCATCGACGAACTGCCGGTGCTATTCATCGCCGCGGCCTGCGCGTCGGGCGAGACGGTGGTGACGGGCGCGCTCGAGCTGCGGGTGAAGGAAAGCGATCGAATTGCGGCCATGAGCACCGGACTCACGGCGCTCGGCGTCGTGCACGAGGTGCTGGCCGATGGAATGCGTATCGAGGGTCGGGGCAACGGTGCTGCGTTCAGCGGCGGTGAGGTCGATAGTTTCGGCGATCACCGGATCGCCATGTCCTTCGCGGTGGCGAGTCTGCGGGCCTCGGACGCGATTTCCATCCGCGATGTGGCGAACGTGGCGACGTCGTTTCCGGGGTTCGTCGAGCTGGCCCGTTCGGTGGGGTTGGCGATTCATGAGTAAGCATGAGTAGCGTGCCGGTCCTGACCATTGACGGACCCTCCGGCTCCGGCAAGGGTACCGTCAGCCGGGCCACGGCCCGCGCGCTCGGCTGGGGATTGCTCGATAGTGGTGCGCTGTACCGGTTGGTGGCCCTGGCGGGCCGCAAAGCCGGGATCGGCCTCGACGGTGAGGCCGAACTCGCCCGTTTGGCCGAGAGCTTCGATATCCATTTCGGCTCGACCGAGTCGGGCGAGGAAGTCGTCCGGCTGGACGGTATGGAGGTGACGGATGCCATCCGCACCGAGCTGGCGGGCAATGATGCCTCCAAGGTCGCTGCGCTGCCGGCGGTGCGCGCGGCCCTGCTGGAGCGCCAGCGGCGCTTTGCGGCCCCCCCGGGCCTGGTGGCCGACGGCCGCGATATGGGCACCGTGGTGTTCCCCCAGGCGGCGGCCAAGATTTTTCTCACGGCGAGCGCCGATGAGAGGGCTGCCAGACGCTATAAGCAGTTGAAAGAAAAGGGGGTTGCTGCTACCCTTGCCGCCCTTTCGCTGGAGATAGCGGAGCGTGATCGGCGCGATATGAACCGCGCCATTGCGCCTCTCGTCGCAAGCGCCGACGCGGTCCTGCTGGACACCACGGGTATGTCCGTCGATGCGGTGGTTGAACGCGTCTTGAGAGAAGTTCGCGGGCGGCTTGGGCTGGCCGAGTGATTGGTGGAGTTGTTGTGGAAAGGTTGCGGCACTCAAGGAATGCGGGCCGTCATTTTATGTCAACCCTCGGGTACACAGGATTCGTGCCGGGGAATCGTCAAGAGAAAACATGACTGAAAGTTTTGCGGAACTGTTCGAACAGAGCATAGCGAGCCAGCGCATTCGTCCTGGCACCATCCTGAACGGCCTGATCGTCGAAGTGGGCCAGGATTACGTCATCGTCAATGTCGGATTGAAATCCGAGGCGGTGATCCCCTCCGATCAATTCAAGAACGAGAAAGGCGAGATCGAGGTCGTCGTCGGCGAGACCGTCGAAGTCGCCTTGGACAGCGTGGAGGACGGTTCCGGCGAAACCCGCCTGTCGCGCGAGAAGGCGAAGCGCGCCAGAACCTGGACGCGCCTCGAAACCGCCTTCGAGAAGCAAGAGGTGGTCATCGGCATCATCACCGGCCGCGTCAAGGGCGGCTTTACGGTCGAGATCGACAATGTGCGCGCGTTCCTACCGGGATCCCTGGTCGATGTGCGACCGGTGCGCGATCCTTCGTACCTGGAAAACAAGCCGCTCGAATTCAAGGTCATCAAGCTCGATCAGAAGCGCAACAACGTCGTCGTGTCGCGGCGCGCCGTGGTCGAACAGGAGTACAGCGCCGAGCGTTCCGCGCTGCTCGACAATTTGCAGGAAGGGGCCGCGGTCAAGGGTGTGGTCAAGAATCTCACCGACTACGGCGCCTTCGTCGACTTGGGCGGCATCGATGGTTTGCTGCACATCACCGACATGGCCTGGAAGCGCGTCAAGCATCCTTCCGAAGTCGTCAAGGTGGGCGAAGAGATCGATGTACGGATTCTGAAGTTCGATCGCGAACGCCAGCGCGTGTCCTTGGGGCTCAAGCAATTGGGCGCGGATCCGTGGCAAAACATCGCGCGGCGTTATCCGGCCAACACTCGCCTTTTCGGCAAGGTCACGAACATAGCCGACTACGGCTGCTTCGTCGAGATCGAAGAGGGCGTCGAGGGCCTGGTGCACGTGTCGGAAATGGATTGGACCAACAAGAACGTGAATCCGGCCAAGGTCGTGCATGTCGGCCAGGAAGTCGAAGTCATGGTGCTCGACATCGACGAGGAGCGGCGCCGCATAAGTTTGGGCGTCAAGCAGTGCAAGACCAATCCCTGGAAGGAGTTCGCCGAGAACTACAACCGCGGCGACAAGGTCAGCGGCCAGATCAAGTCGATCACCGATTTCGGTATTTTCATCGGCCTCGCCGGCGGTATCGACGGCCTGGTCCATTTGTCGGATATCTCCTGGGATATGCCGGGCGAGGAAGCGGTGCGCAGCTATCAAAAGGCGCAGCAGGTCGATGCCATGGTGCTGTCGATCGATCCGGAGCGCGAACGCATCAGCCTAGGCATCAAGCAACTCGCCAAAGATCCGTTCTCGGCGTACATCGCCGATCATCCGAAGGGCAGCATCGTCACGGGCGTGGTGCGCGAAGTGGACGCGAAGGGCGCGGTCATCGATCTGGGCAATGGAGTCGACGGCCAATTGCGGGCGTCGGAATTGTCGCGCGACCGCGTCGAGGACGCGCGTTTGCTGCTCAAGGTGGGTGAGGAAGTCGAGGCCAAATTCACCGGCGTGGATCGCAAGGGCCGCAGCATCTCGCTGTCGATCAAGGCCAAGGACATTCACGAGGAACAAGAGGCCATGCAGAATTACCGGACCGACTCGCCGACCGGAACCAGTCTGGGAGATCTCCTCAAAGAGCAAATCTCCGGCCAGGATTGAGAGGATTGAGGGTCGGGGCGCGGCGGTCGTCCAACGATCGCCGCGCCGGCCCGCTCAGGTATGTCCAGTGATGCCCACGGATCGATAATGACGAAATCGGAACTCATCGAGATCATTTCGGCCAAACAAAAGCATCTGCCGGCAAAGGACGTCGAACTCGCCGTCAAGCAATTGCTCGAGATCATGAGCGATGCGCTCGCCACCGGCGAGCGTATCGAGATACGCGGCTTCGGTAGTTTTTCGCTGCATTTCCGGCCGCCGCGCCAGGGGCGCAATCCGAAGACCGGCGAGGCCGTGGCGCTGGCCGGCAAGCATGTGCCGCACTTCAAACCGGGCAAGGACCTGCGAGAGCGCGTCAACGACGGCGCGGATCAACCGATCCGCGATTGACTGAGCCGCGAACGGCACCATGGCCGATCTTCCGCTTCTGACCTGGGTCCTGGTGGTCGCGGCGCTGATCTTGGGGATACTCGCCGGACACTTCGGCTGGGGTAAACGCTGGTCCGGCGTGTTGGGCAAATTGCATCCGGATTATCTGACCGGGCTCGATTACCTGGTGACCGAGCAGCCGGACCGCGCACTCGACATGTTCCTGAAGCTCATGGATGCAAACGCCGACACCATCGAGACGCATTTCGCCTTGGGCTCCTTGTATCGACGGCGCGGTGAAGTGGAGCGCGCCATCCGCATCCACCAAAATCTCCTGGCGCGCGAAGCGCTGGCGCCGGAGCATCGCGAACAGGCGCTGCTCGCGCTCGCCCAGGATCATCTGCGGGCGGGACTCTTGGATCGCGCCGAAAGTTTGTTCCTCAAGGTGTGCGAGTTCCCGCGCTTGCGCGCCACCGCGCTCGATGCGCTGCGCGGAGTCTACGAGCGGCAGCACGACTGGCAACAGGCTTTGGATGCCTATCGGCAACTCGCGCGTATCAAGGCGGCGCCGCGGCCGACGGTCGCCGCGCATTATCTATGTGAACTCGCGGCGCTCGCGATCGAGCGCGGCGATGCGGCGGGCGCGCGGCGGATGCTGCGTGAGGCGCGCGCCGAGGCGACGCCATTCCCGCGCGCGGCGTTGCTGCGTGCGCAGATCGCGGAGCGCGCAGGGGACTCGAGGCTGGCGGTTCGCCTATTGCGCCGAGCACTCGCCGAGTTGCCGCAACTGCTGCAGGATGAGTTGCCGCATTTGCTGCGCTTGGTCGAACCGGAAGCGCGTGACGGTTTGCTCGCTGAACTCGTTTTGCAAGCGCAAGCTCAGGACTTCGACGCCTTGAAGCGCCTGGTGTTCGCCGCGATCACCGCCGATCTCATCGATGCTGCGCCGCTGCGTGCGTCGATCGCGAAGGTGTTCGCCGAGGATGCCGCACTGCAGGCGGTGTGGCGCACGGGTACGGCGCAATTCGAGCGCGTCGCGCACGAGATCGGCGCACTGCTGGCGCAGGCTGAGAAGTTTCGGTGCAATGAATGCGGCTTCTCGGGGCGGAGTTTTTATTGGCATTGCCCGGCCTGCCATGCTTGGGACAGTTTCGAGGCCTATACCCTCGTGAAACTTCGCTGACGGCGCGAAAAAGTTGCTGAAAGTGTGAGATTCGTCCGACGGCGCCAGGTACGGAAATCCGCTATGCTTTCTTGATGTCACACAAAGCCGTCAAAACCGCTGTGTTTCCCGTCGCCGGACGAGGCACCCGATTTCTGCCCGTCACCAAGGCGAGCCCGAAGGAAATGCTGCCCATCGTCGACAAGCCGCTGATCCAATATGCGGTGGATGAGGCGCTGTCGGCCGGCGCCGAGACGCTGGTGTTCATCACCGGCAGCTCAAAACGCGCGATCGAAGACCACTTCGACAGCAATCCGGAACTCGAAGCGGTATTGCAGGCGCAAGGCAAGCAGGAACTGCTCGATACCCTGCACGGCATCCTGCCGAGCTGGGCGTCGTGCGTTTACATCCGGCAATCGGCGCCGCTCGGCCTCGGGCACGCCGTGCTGTGCGCGCGCCCGGTGGTGGGCGATGCACCGTTCTTGATTCATCTCGCCGATGACTTGATCGATGCGTCGGTGCCATGCCTGAAACAGATGGTCGACGTGTACGCGAAGCACGGCGGCAGTGTGCTCGGCGTGCAGAACGTGCCGCAGCAAGATACGGACAAGTACGGGATCGTCACCTTGGAGAGAGAGGTCGCGCCGCGGCTCGGCCGGATGTCGCACATAGTCGAGAAGCCAAAGCCCGACAAGGCCGCATCGACACTCGCCGTGGTCGGCCGCTATCTGCTCACGGCGGCGGTCTTCGACGATCTCGCCAAGATCGGCAAGGGCGCGGGCGGCGAGATTCAGCTCACCGACGGCATCGCGAGACTAATGGAGCGCGAACCCGTGTACGCGTTCGAGTTCGAAGGCAAGCGCTACGACTGCGGCAGCAAACTCGGCTACCTTCAGGCGACCGTCGAATACGGCCTGAAGCATGCGAGGTTAGGAAAAGATTTCGCGCACTACCTGAAGGAACTGGTTCCGCAGCTGTCAGAGAGGTGACATCGCGGGCGATAACGTCGCCGGCGAGAGCGTCGCTAGCGAGAGCGCCCGCGCTGCTGTCCGCCGAAACTCCGCGTTCCCGCACCGCCGCCCGCTGAGGGCGCTCGGCGCGAATCGCGGCCGCCGTGATGCCCCCCCTGATGACCCCCGTGACGGCCTGACTGCCCGGGCCGATTGCCCGAGCCCCGCTCGCCCTGGGGGCGATCACCCTGGGGGCGCTCCGCGTGCGAGCGGTCGCCCGGCGACCGGTCACCCTGGGTGCGGGCCGGTTGCGGCGCCGACTCAACGATCTTGAAGGTCGGCGTGGGCAGTATCGGAATGCTGCGCCGTAACACTCGCTCGATATCGCGCAATAGCCCCGTTTCATCGCTCGACACCAAGGACACTGCTTCGCCCGCCGCGCCGGCGCGCCCCGTGCGGCCGATGCGGTGGACGTAGTCCTCCGGCACGTTTGGCAACTCATAGTTGACCACCTGCGGCAACTCCTTGATGTCGAGCCCGCGGGCCGCGACCTCGGTGGCGACCAATGCGATGACCTGTCCGCGCTTGAACATCTCGAGCGCTTTGACGCGCGCCGCCTGGCTCTTGTTGCCGTGGATTGCCGCCGATTGAATGCCGGCGCCCTCGAGCTGCTGGGCGAGGCGATTGGCACCATGTTTGGTGCGCGTGAAGATCAATACCTGGCGCCAGGCGCCCTCCTGGATGAGGTGCACGAGCAGATGCCGCTTCTGTTCTTTTTGGACGCGGTAGGCGCGTTGTTCGACCAATTCGATCGGCGCGTTGCGCGGCGCGACCTGGATCGACAACGGATCGTGCAGCAGCCGTTCCGCGAGACCGCGAATGTCGTCCGAGTAGGTCGCCGAGAACAACAGGTTCTGACGCTTCGGCGGCAGCAGCTTGATGATTTTGCGAATGTCGTTGATGAAGCCCATGTCGAGCATGCGGTCGGCTTCATCGAGCACCAACACCTGCACCTTGGACAGATCCACCAGGCGCTGCTGCGCAAGGTCGAGCAGGCGTCCGGGGGTGGCGACGAGGATGTCGCAGCCGCTGCGCAGGGCCGAAATCTGCGGGTTGATGTTCACCCCGCCGAACACCTGGTAAGTGCGGAGCTGCAGATGTTTACCGTAGTCGCGGGCGCTTTGCGCCACCTGCGCGGCGAGTTCGCGGGTCGGCGTGAGCACGAGCGCGCGCGGAGCACGGCTGCCGCCGTTGGCCTGATCGGCGGCAAGCCGTTGCAGGATCGGCAGCACGAAGCCCGCCGTTTTGCCGGTGCCGGTTTGCGCGCCCGCGAGCACATCGCGGCCCGACAGTACCGCCGGAATGGCCTGCATCTGAATCGGGGAAGGCGAGTCGTAGCCCTTATCGGCGACAGCACGCAGCAATTCGGGCAACAGCCCGAGATCGGAAAATGACATTGAAAAATCCTTGGAGAGAGAGGAGGACTCGCACGACGGAGGTATTAGCTTCCGCAGCGGTCAGGAGCGAGGGCAAATCGAGCGCTGCGTCGAGGACGGATCGCGGGCTTAAGGTGGCGCTGACCGAGCACCGAACCGATGTAAGCTGCGGCGCAGTATACAGGAGTGCGGCTGATGCGTCCAGGTGGGTGCGGCGGGCGGCCTTCAGCCGGCCAGAGTGGCCATGTAGCGGCGCCAGCCGCCGAATTCGGTGATATCCACGGCGTCCGCGGCGGCAACGGCTTCGCAGAGGAAGCCCGGCACCCACGCGCCGGATTCGAGCTCGAGCTTGCCTATACTCAACGGCGCGGGAATCGCGGCCAAGAAGGATCCGACTTGGGCGGTGGGCAGCGACCAGACCTCGACCTCGATGGCGGCGCCGCCGCCCGCGACACGGATGAGTCCCGGGCGGTGCGGCGGTCCGCCGGGCAGCGCAAACAGCCGGTAACAGGGGTTGGTGCGGGTCGTTTGCAGGAGGGAACCGCCGCGCTCGCGCAACTGATGATTGAGCGGCAGACCCGTCATATGCGCTCCGCACACCGCAACGGCGATATGATCGGGGCCGGTCAGTGGCGCAGCAGGCAGCGGCGCGGCAGGCGGCGGAGTACGACGCGGTGGCAGCGGTTGCTTCGAGGCGCCCAAGGTGTTGACGCTCGCCCGGTGCAGCTGGTCGGCCCAGTCGAGCAAGGCGCGGTCGGTGGAGCGGGGTCCCACCAGCGTGATGCCGAACGGCAACCCATCGCTGCGAAATCCCGCCGGCACGGCCACGCCCGCGAGATCCAACAGATTCATGAAATTCGTGTAGTAACCGAGCGCAGCGTTCCGTACGATCGGATCGGCGGCGACCTCGTCGAGCGAATAAATCGTGCCGGCCGTGGGCGTCAGTATCACATCCACCGAAGCCCAGGCCCGCTCGCTCGACCGCTTCAGAGCCTGCAGTCGATATTGCGCATTGAAAGCCGCCGCCGCGGACGGGGTTCTTCCGCCCTCGATGATTTGCCGCGTGACGGGCAGGAGTGCCGCGGGATTCGATTCCAGAAACGCGCCGACGGCCGCGTAGCGCTCCGCGATCCACGGTCCCTCGTAGAGCAGGCGTGCGGCATCGAGGAAGGGCGCGAAATCGATTTCCACCGCCGATGCACCAACGGCGTCGAGTCGACGCACCGTGGCTTCGAACAGCCGTGCATACTCGGCATCGCCGAAGAATTTGAGCTGGTCGGCGCGCGGCACGCCGACGCGAACGCCCGTGAGCGCGCGATTCTCGAGCGGCCGCGAATAGTCATCCGCGGCGTCAAAGCCTTCAGCGACCTCGAGTACCGTCGCCGCGTCCGCCGCGGTCAGCGCAAAGATCGATACGCAGTCGAGCGAGCGGCAGGCGGGCACGACTCCGGCGGTGCTGAGGCGGCCGAGCGATGGCTTCAAGCCGACGATATTGTTGAACGCCGCGGGGACGCGTCCCGATCCCGCGGTATCGGTCCCCAATGAGAAGCTGGCCAGGCCGACGGCCACCGCGACCGCGGAGCCGGCGCTCGAACCGCCCGACACGAACGCCGGGTTGAAACTGTTGCGGCATGCGCCGTACGGCGAGCGCGCGCCCACCAAACCGGTCGCGAATTGATCCAGATTGGACTTGCCGAGCGGTATGGCGCCGGCATCGAGCAGCCGCTGCACCACGCGCGCCGAGCGCTCCGGCGTATAGGCGAAGTCCGGGCAACCCGCCGTGGTCGGCACGCCCTCGAGATCGATGTTGTCCTTGATGACGAAAGGGATGCCGAACAGCGGCATGGCATCGAGCGAGCGCCCACTCAAGGCCTCCACATGCCGCATCACCGCATCGCGCGAGAGGCGCGTGATCCAGATGTTGCGCGCCGCAGATGAGTCCGCGGCCTCGGCCTCGGCCTCGGCGAGGTCGAGCAGCTGCTGCATCACGCGCGCAGGCGTGAGGGAGCCGTCGGCGTAGCCGCGGCGTAGATCGGGAATCAATAAACTGAAGGCAGTGGTCACGCACCGTAGGATACCCGGGGTGCCAGTGCGCTGCATGTCGCCAACACGCTGCATGACGGCGGCGGCCGGCCATGCACCCGAACAGCAGCCGCGCCTGCCATTCTTTGGGGCGGAACGCGGTATCGTTGCGCCGTCCTGGTGCGAAATATGCGCGAGCGGTGACTGCGCTCGCCTCATCGAGGATGACGAATGCGCGACAGAGAGGCCATTCTGTTGCAGAATGCCGCAGCTGGCGGTATCCGTGCCGCGTTCGGCATGGGATTTGCATTTTCGCTGTTTGAGTTTTCGATCGATAAAAATGTGCGTCTAGGGTTCCGGCCAGCGTCCTCGGGATGGTCTCCCTATGCAGTTGAAGGGAGCTCCCGAATGAAACGCTGGCTTTCCTCCGCGTCGCTCGAGTGATCGGTGCTGAAGGAGGCCGTTAGTGCAGTCAATCGATAACAGAACCTACGAAGCGCTGATCGAAGGCGGCAAGCATTGGTCGTTCACCGTGCGCGCCGGCATGCAGCTGCGGCTGATCGACACCTTGGGCGGCGCCAATGTGGGGATGCTGTTCTACAATCCGCAAAATCCGCTCGAACGCTACAACGCGCCCGATACGTTGAAGTGCCAGCATACGTTCAAGTTGACGCGCGGCCATTGCCTGTATTCGGACATGGGGCGGATCTTCTGCTCCATCGTCGAGGACACCATCGGTTGGCACGATACGGTGTGCGGCACGACCACCCGGACGCTGGTCGCCGAGCGCTGGGGAGCGCGCAGCTATCAGGACTATCGAAACGACTGGACGCAGAACGGCCATGACGCCTTTCTGGTCGAGGGCGGCAAGTACGGTTTGGGGCGCCGCGACCTTTGCGCCAACGTCAACTGGTTCAGCAAGGCGGCGGTCGCCGAGGACGGCGCGCTCAGCTTCGAACCGGGCAATTCGGCTGCGGGCCGGTTCGTCGATTTACGTTTCGAGATGGACTCGCTCGTGCTGTTGCACACCTGTCCGCATCCGTTGAATTTGGCGGCTCAATATCCCCGCAATCCCGTGCGATTGAAGTTCAGCGCGGCGGCTCCCGTGGCCGCCGACGATGTGTGCCTGAATTCCCGACCGGAGAACGCCCGCGGCTTCGCCAATACGGATTTCTATCGCTTCGGCGGTAGCGGGGGATTCGGCTCAGGGAGCCCGCAATGATCGGCACACGGCGCGAGAGTGAGTTGCTGCCGGGCGAGGCCGTGTTTCGCCGCGTGGTGCCGGCGGGTGAATACTGGATCGATACCGTGCGCCGCGATCAGGTGCTGCGCATCGTCGACCTCGAGGGCAACCAGGCCGCCGATACGCTGTTCTTCAATGCTTCGGACATATCGGATCGCTACAGCGCGGTCGATACCATCCGCGCCCAGCGCAATGTGTATCTGGGTGTGGGCTCGCGACTGCTGTCGACCGGGGGCAAGGTGCTCGCCGAGATCACCGCCGACACCGTCGGCCGGCATGACACGCTCGGCGGGGCCTGCGCCGGGGAATCGAATACGGTGCGCTATGCGCTCGACAAGCGCTGCATGCATTCGTGCCGTGACAGCTTCGTCCTCGCGGTATCGCAGCACGACCATCTCGGCCTCACCAAGCGCGACTTGACCCACAACATCAACTTCTTCATGAACGTCCCGGTCACCCCGGACGGCGGCTTGACCTTCGCGGACGGCATGAGCGGTGCGGGCAAGTACGTCGAGATGCGTGCCGTGATGGATATCATCGTGTTGATCTCCAATTGTCCGCAGTTGAACAATCCCTGCAATGCGTACAACCCGACTCCGCTCGAGGTTCTGGTCTGGGATCGATGTTCGCCAAAGTTCTGATCGCGAATCGGGGCGAGATCGCCTGCCGCGTCATTCGAACTTTGCAGCGTCTCGGCGTCGGCAGCGTGGCAGTGTACTCGGATGCGGACCGCCATTCTCGGCACGTGCTCGACGCCGATGAGGCCGTGGCGTTGGGGCCGGGGCCCGCCGCGGAGACCTATTTGCGGCAGGACAAGATTCTCGCGGCGGCGCGCGCCACCGGCGCACAGGCCATTCATCCGGGCTATGGTTTCTTGAGCGAGAACGCCGGCTTCGCGGAGGCCTGCGCGGCCCATGGTGTGGTGTTCATCGGCCCCACGCCGGCACAGATGCGCGACTTCGGCCTCAAGCATCGGGCGCGCGAACTGGCCGCGAAGAGCGGCGTGGCGCTGCTGCCCGGCAGCGGCCTGCTCTCGCACGTCGGCGATGCCGCGAGCAACGCCGCCGCCATCGGCTATCCGGTGATGCTCAAGAGCACCGCGGGCGGCGGCGGGATCGGCATGCAGTTGGTGCGGCAGCCGGCCGAACTCGAGGACGCATTTCGCGCCGTCGAGCGGCTCGCGACCAAGAGTTTCGGCAGCGGCGGCGTGTACGTGGAGAAATTCATAGAGCGCGCCCGCCACATCGAAGTGCAGATCTTTGGCGACGGCGCGGGCGCGGTCATCGCCTTGGGCGAGCGTGACTGTTCGACGCAGAGGCGCAATCAGAAGATCATCGAGGAAACTCCCGCGCCGGGACTGTCCGACCTCACGCGCGCGCAGTTGCATCAGGCGGCCATCCGCCTCGGCAGGGCGGTCAATTATCAGTCGGCGGGCACCGTCGAATTCGTGTACGACACCGCGACGGACTCGTTCTATTTCCTGGAGGTCAACACGCGCTTGCAGGTCGAGCACGGCGTGACCGAGGAAGTCACGGGGATCGATCTGGTCGAATGGATGGTGCGTCAGGCCGCGAACGATGAGTTTCCTTTGCAGGCGCCGCCGCCGCGAGGTGCGGCGATCCAGGCGCGCTTGTATGCCGAAGATCCGGCGTTGGCGTTCAGGCCTTCTTCGGGTCTCATCACGTATGCGCGGTTTCCGGACGCTGCGCGAATCGAAACGTGGGTCAGCGACGGGACCGAGGTCACACCGCTGTACGATCCGCTGCTCGCCAAGATCATCAGCGTGGGTTCCAGCCGCGCCGAGGCGCTGGCGCGGCTGCGCGACGCGCTGAGCGCGACCGCGATCGGCGGCATCGAAACCAATCTCGATTATCTGCGGCAACTGATCACGGACTCCTCGTTCGCCTCGGGAGGCATGACCACGCGGGCATTGGAGTCGTTCAGGTACCTGCCGCGCACGGTCGAAGTGGTCACCGCCGGCACCCAGACCACCGTGCAAGATTATCCGGGGCGCATCGGTTATTGGAACGTCGGCGTGCCTCCGTCCGGACCCATGGACGATCTGTCGTTTCGTCTGGCCAATCAGGCGCTCGGCAATCCCTCGACTGCCGCCGCGCTCGAACTCACTGTCTCCGGGCCCACGCTCAAGTTCAACGTCGAGGCACTCATTTGCCTGACCGGCGCCGCCATGACCGCCGACCTCGACGGCCACGCGGTCCCCTTCTGGGTTCCGACCGCGGTCGGCGCGGGGCAAATCCTGCGCATCGGTGCCGTGACCGGCCATGGCTGCCGAGCCTATCTGGCGATTCGAGGCGGCATCGATGTGCCGGAGTACTTGGGCAGCCGCGCAACGTTCACCCTCGGGAAGTTCGGCGGCCACGGCGGCCGTGTATTGATGCCGGGCGATGTGCTGCATGTGGGGAACGCCGCGCCGCTGAGGGCGGAGTGCGCCATTCCGCCGGAAGTGAGACCCGACATCGGCGGCGAATGGGAAATCGGAGTCTTGTACGGTCCGCACGGCGCGCCCGATTTCTTCACCGCGGAAGACATCGAGATGTTCTTCTCATCCGCCTGGGAGGTGCACTACAACTCGAGCCGCACCGGCGTGCGCTTGATCGGCTACAAGCCCACCTGGGCGCGTAGCGACGGTGGCGAGGCGGGGCTGCATCCCTCGAATATTCACGACAATGCCTACGCGGTCGGTAGCGTCGATTTCACCGGCGACATGCCCGTCATTCTGGGTCCCGACGGACCCTCACTCGGCGGGTTCGTCTGTCCGGCGACCCTGGTCAAGGCGCAATTGTGGAAGCTTGGGCAACTGCGGCCGAATAATCGCATTCGGTTCCGGCGGCTGACGCCGGATGAGGCGCTCGGCATGGAGGTGGCACAAGAGCGGATGATTGCGACGTTGAGCCTGTCCGAGCAAGTCGCGTCGCAGCGCCGCACCGGCCCGGCGGCCACCGCTGCGCTGACTCGGGGCGACGCGCTGACTGGGGCCGATGCGCTGGCTCGTGCCGATGCGCCGATCGTCGCTAGCGCGCCGGCCCGCGACAGCCGGCCGACCGTCGTGTATCGGCGCGCCGGGGATAAATATCTGCTGGTGGAATATGGGCCGCCGGTGCTCGACCTGGAATTGCGGCTGCGGGTACACGCGCTCATGAGCTGGCTGCAGCGCGCGGGGCCGCACGGCATCGTCGAATTGACTCCCGGCATCCGCTCGCTGCAGGTGCATTACGATAGCCGCACGCTCGGTCTCGATCGATTGCTCGATGTGCTCGCCGACGCGGAAGAGTCCTTGGCGCCGACCGACGCGATGCAGGTCGCCACCCGAGTCGTACGCCTGCCGCTGTCGTGGGATGATTCCGCGACCCAGCTCGCGGTCGCCAAGTACATGCAATCGGTACGCGCGGATGCGCCTTGGTGTCCCAGCAATATCGAGTTCATCCGCCGCATCAACGGCCTGGACAGCGTCGATGACGTGAAGCGCATCGTCTTCGAGGCGAGCTATCTGGTGCTCGGTTTGGGCGACGTTTATCTGGGCGCACCGGTCGCGACGCCGATCGACCCACGCCATCGGCTCGTCACCACCAAGTACAATCCGGCGCGTACCTGGACGCCGGAGAATGCGGTGGGCATCGGCGGCGCCTATCTCTGCGTGTATGGCATGGAAGGCCCCGGCGGGTATCAGTTCGTCGGTCGCACCTGCCAGATGTGGAACACGTACAGCGTCACCGCGGAGTTTCCGGCACACCAGCCGTGGCTGCTGCGATTCTTCGATCAGATCCGCTTCTACCCTGTGAGCGGCGCGGAGCTCGAGGAGTTTCGCGCCGACTTTCTGCACGGCCGCGTGCACCTCGACATCAGCGAGGAAGTGTTTCGGCTGCAGGACCACCGGCGTTTTCTGCACGACAATGCCGCGAGCATCGAACTGCACAAGGCCCGTCAACAGCAGGCTTTCGAAGCCGAGCGGCGCCGCTGGGAGGAGACCGGCCAGATCGGCTACGCGGCGGATTTGCCGCCGGCGCAGCAGGAGAACGACAGCGAGGAACTCGAGGACGGCCACGTCGCCGTGGTCAGCCCGGTATCGGGCAGCGTGTGGAAGATTGCCTCGGCCGCCGGCCAGAGCGTCAAAGCGGGCGATACCCTGCTGTTGGTCGAGTCCATGAAAATGGAACTGCCGGTGACGGCGCCGATCGATGGGGTGGTCACGCAATTGCGGTGCACCGAAGGGCGCGCGGTGCTGGTGGCGCAGACCCTGGTGATCTTGCGCCCAATATGAAGCCACGGAACTCGAAACTTCAGAACTCGATGACACCGAACTCGAAGCCACAGCACTCGAAGCCAGGAGACCGCCGATGACGATTCGCCTCGCCCCATCATTGAAAGCGTTTGCGCTGCTCCTCGCCGTCGCGGCGCTCGGCACCGCACAGTCCGTCCGAGCCGCGGAGCGAACCTCGTTCAATGTCGCCTGGAGCATCTATGTGGGATGGATGCCGTGGGACTATGCCGACCAGAGCGGAATCCTGAAGAAGTGGGCCGACAAGTACGGCATCAAGATCAAATTGACGCAAGTCAATGACTACATCGAGTCCATGAATCAATACACGGCCGGCACCTTCGATGCCTGTGTGATGACCAACATGGACATGCTGACGATCCCCGCTGCCGGCGGCGTCGATTCCACCGCCTTGATCGTCGGCGATTTCTCGAATGGCAACGACGGTGTGGTGCTCAAAGGCAAGGGCAAGAAACTCGAGGACATCAAGGGACAGAAGGTCAATTTGGTCGAGCTGTCGGTATCGCACTATCTGCTGGTGCGCGCCTTGAGCAGCGTCGGGATGCGCGAGCGCGATCTGAAGATCGTCAACACCTCCGATGCGGACATCGTCGCCGCATTCGCATCCCCCGGCAGCACTGCGGTGGTGACCTGGAAGCCGCAGTTGAGCGCGATATTGGCCGCGCCGAACGCCGAACTGGTGTTCGATTCGAGCAAGATCCCGGGCGAGATCTTGGATCTCATGGTGGTCAATACGGCGACGCTCAAGGCGAATCCGAAGCTCGGCAAGGCCTTGGTCGGCGCCTGGTACGAGACGCTCGCATTGATGTTCAAGAACGACGCGGCGGGCAAGTCGGCGCAGGCCGCGATGGCGAAGGCCTCAGGCACCGATTTGGCCGGATTCGCAGGTCAATTGGCCACCACCCGCTTGTTCACGACGCCGGCGCAAGCCTATGAGTTCATGACCGGCGACGGGGTCATCAAGACCATGGATCTGGTGCGCAAGTTTTCCTTCGACCACGGGATTCTGGGGCAGGGCGCGAGTTCGGTGGATGCCGTCGGCATTCAATTCCCGGGCGGAAAATCCTTGGGCGATACCGGCAATCTCAAGATGCGCTTCGATACGACGTATACGAAGCTGGCCCTGGACGGGGCCCTGTGAAGGGTTGAGCGGGATGCGCCGGCTCATCAATCAACGACCGGGTAGGGGGGCTGCGCTCCTGCTCGCCATGCTGCCGTTCATTCTGGTGCTTTGCGTGTATCTGTACCACTCGCATGCGCGGCTCGCCGAGAATCCGGGCGACAAGCTGCTGCCGGCGCCGCAAACCATTGCCGCGACGGTGCACCGCTTCGCCTTCGAGGAGGATGAGCGCAGCGGCGACTATCTTTGGTGGACCGATACCTGGGCGAGTCTCGAACGGCTCTTCACGGCGCTGGCGATCAGCGCCTTGATTGGCTTGGTGCTCGGGGTGGCGATCGGCGTGCTGCCGTACCTGCGCGCGACGATCTCGCCCTTCGTCGCCGCGTTGTCGCTGATACCGCCGCTCGCCATATTGCCGATACTGTTCATCGCCGTTGGGCTCGGTGAACTCGCCAAGGTCATCCTCATCATCATCGGCGTGGCTCCGGTCATCGTCCGCGACCTCGCCATGCGGTCCGCGGAACTGCCGAACGAACAGATCATCAAGGCACAGACCTTGGGTGCCTCCACCTGGCAGCTGGTCGTGCGCGTGGTGCTGCCACAGCTGTGGCCGCGTTTGATCGACGCGTTGCGGCTGACCCTCGGGTCCGCGTGGCTGTTTCTCATCGCCGCCGAGGCCATCGCCTCGACCGAGGGCTTGGGCTACCGGATCTTCTTGGTGCGCCGGTACCTGGCCATGGACGTGATCTTGCCCTATGTCGCCTGGATCACATTGCTGGCCTTCACCATGGATTGGCTGCTGAAGACTTTGCGCGCCAAAGCGTTCGCGTGGGCGGGTGCCAATTGACGCAGGTCACCGTCAAGCACCTGTGGAAGGAATTCGGCAAACAGGTCGTGCTCGAGAACGTCAATTTGCAGGTCGGTGATCACGAGTTCGTCACCATCGTCGGCGCTTCCGGTTGCGGCAAGACCACGTTTCTCAAGATGCTGCTCGGCGTCGAGTCGCCGAGCCGCGGCCAATTTCTCATTGACGGCCAGACCTTGCCCTCGGAACCCGGGCCGGATCGCGGCATCGTGTTTCAGCGCTACTCCCTGTTTCCGCATTTGACCGTGCTCGAGAACCTGTTGCTGGGCCTCGAGCTGCACGGCGCGCCGCTGTTGGGGCGCCTGTTCGGCGCGCGCCGGCGGGCGGCGCTCGCGAAGGCCCACCCATTGCTCGAGGCCGTAGGCTTGGCGTCGGCGGCCAACAAATACCCGGCGCAGCTGTCGGGCGGGATGCAGCAGCGCTTGTCGATCGCACAATCGGTGATTTGCGAACCGAAGATATTGTTGCTGGACGAGCCCTTCGGGGCGCTCGACCCGGGCATCACGGCGGACATGCACACGCTCATTTTGAAGCTGTGGAACATGCACAAGATGACCATCTTCATGGTGACGCATGACCTGAAGGAAAGTTTCGATCTGGGAACGCGCCTGTTGGTATTCGACAAGGTGCGCACCGACCCGCAGTCGCCGGAGGCCTTCGGTGCGACCATTACGTTCAATATTCCGCTCAAGGGGCATCGCGATCCGGGTTGATGCGGGCGCCCCGCGATGCGGAAAATTGTGCAACCAACGGCGTGGGATGGCGCTACGCTATGGCATGCGGTCTGGGGAATACATCGGGTTCGACGCCATCGGGCTTGCGGAACTCGTACACCGGGGGGAAGTGACTCCGCAGGAGCTCGCGGCGGCCGCCATCGAGCGCATCGAGTCCCTGAACGGCCGGTTGAACGCCGTCGTCGAGCGGGATTTCGAGGCAGCGCTCGACGCAGCGCGCTCGATCTCGGCATCGGCGCCGCTCGCCGGCGTGCCGTTTCTCGCCAAAGACATGAATATCGACGTGGCGGGATTGCATCTCACCTCCTCGTGCCGTTGGCTCGAGAGTCTACCGAGGGCGACCGTGGACTCGCCGCTCGCCGCGCGCTGGCGGCGTGCCGGGCTGTCCCTCCTGGGGCGCACCAACACCCCGGAATTTGCCGGCGATTTCGTGACCGAACCCACGTGGCGCGGTGCGACGCTCAATCCCTGGGATCCGTCCCGCAGTCCCGGGGGCTCGAGCGGTGGGGCGGCGGCGGCGGTCGCCTCCGGGATGGTGCCGATGGCCCATGGAACCGATTCCGGCGGGTCGATCCGCGTCCCCGCGGCGGCCTGCGGCCTGGTCGGTTACAAGCCCAGCCGCGGATCCGTACCCGTGGGCCCGCATCACGATGAATTGGCGGGCGGTTTGGATTGCGAGCATGTGTTGACGCGCACGGTTCGCGATTCGGCCCTGATGCTCGATCTGACCGGCGGCCCCGAATTCGTGACCCGCTATCCCCTGCGACGGCCCGCGCAGCCGTTGGCGGCGGCGCCGAGCGCACCGCTGCCGCGGCTGCGCATCGGCATCGCGCTGCGCTCGGCGGCGGGAATAGCGCCGGCCGCTGAGATCGGTGCCGCGGTGGAGGCCGCGGCGGCGGTCCTCGAGCGCGACGGGCACTCCTTGCACGAGTTTCATTACCCCGATTCGGCGAACATCGGCGAGCCGGCGGCGATCGTTTGGATGAGCGCAGTCGCCGAGGAAGTCGACTTCTATCGCGGCAAGGTTGGGCGCGAACCGCGCGAGGATGAGTTGGAGGCGCTCACCTGGGCGAGCGTCGAACTCGGCAAGCGCTGCAACGCCGTAGACTATGTGCGGGCGCGGCGGGCGCTCACGACGGCAACGCGAGAGCTGGCCGAGGCCTTCGAGGCGATCGACGTGCTGTTGCTGCCGACGACCGCGGATCTGCCGCCGCGCACGGGACACATCGACGGCAGAACCGCCGCCTTCAGACTCGATCGCTGGAATCAGGCGTCCTACGGGTACGCGCCCTACACGGAGGTTTTCAACGTGACGGGCCAGCCCGCCATTTCCCTGCCGCTCGCGATGTCGAGCGGCGGACTGCCGATCGGCGTGCAACTCGCCGCGCCGCTCGGCGAGGATGCGCGTGTGCTGGCCCTTGCCGGCTGGTTCGAACGCGAACAGCCGTGGGCGCCGCGATTGGCGGAGCTGCGCCGGCGCTTCGCGTGACGATCCTATTCTGTGTGCTCGTCGCATTCTGCGAGGGGATCGACCTGCAGGCGGCCGGTGTTGCGGCGGCGGGAATCGTTCCGGAATTCACCCCCAACCCCGATCAGCTGGGCACGTTTTTCAGCGCGAGTACCTTGGGCTTGTTCTTCGGGGCGCTGATCGGCGGCCGGCTGGCCGACAGCATCGGACGCAAGCGCGTGCTGGTGGCGTCGGTCGGGCTATTCGGCCTGTGTTCCCTGCTCACGCCGCTCGCCTGGGACATCGGCTCGTTGAGCGTTGCGCGCTTGCTGACCGGACTCGGGATCGGCGGCGCGTTGCCGATCTTGATTGCGTTGGTATCCGAGAGCGGCGGCGAACGTCGGCACAGCGGCAGCGTCGCCATGGTGTATGCGGCTACGCCGACCGGCGGCGCGTTCGCGAGTCTCCTCAGTCTATTGATGGTCGCCGCGCATTGGCGGGTCATCTTCGTGGTGGGTGGCGTGGCGCCTCTGCTCCTCGCGCCGCTGATCGCGGTCGCCATGCCGGAGTCCGCCGCATTTCAAAGCATCAGGCCCGCTGCGCGCGGTGGCGGCCGAATGGCCGCCATCTTGGCGAGCTTTGCCGCGATATTCGCCGGCGGACGCGCGCTGCGCACTCTGCTGCTGTGGGTGAGTTTTTTCCTCGGCTTACTGGTGCTGTATTTATTGCTCAATTGGCTGCCGACGTTGCTGGTGGGCGACGGTTTGACGAGAGTGCAGGCGGCCGGCGCGCAAATCGGCTTCAACGTCGGCGGTGCGATGGCCGCGCTGGTCATCGGTTATCTGCTCGGCGGGCGAATGCGCTCCATTGCCATCGTCGCGACATTCGTCGCCTTTCCCATACTGTTGGTTGCGCTTGCGAGAGCGCCGGCTGAACTCGGCATCATCGTCGGCCTGGTATTCGTGCTCGGCTGTTCGGTGATGGCGGCGCAAGGCTTTCTCTACGCGATGTCGCCCATCGGGTATCCGATCCCCATCCGCGGCGCGGGGGTGGGTGCGGCGGTAGCCGCTGGGCGTATCGGCTCCTTCGTCGGACCGAAGCTCGGGGGAATCCTGAAGGCCGCCGGCCATGGCCCGTCGCAGCTATTGATGGATCTATTGCCGATCGTGATCGTGGGGAGTATCTGCGCGCTGCTGCTGGCGTGGCGGACGTTGCGGAATCAGCCTTGATGGGCGGCCTTTCGCTCGCGGCGGCGGGACTGGAGGATGGCTTCGGTGTAGCCGTTGGGTTGTTCTCGTCCCTTGAAGATGAGGTCGCAGGCGGCTTGGAAGGCGACGTTGTGTTCGGGGTCGTCGGCGAGCCGTCGATAGGTCGGGTCGGCGGCGTTCTGTCGATCGACCACGGTGGCCATCTGGTGCAGCGCCTGCATGACCTGTTCGGGTGAGCAGATGCCGTGGCGCAGCCAGTTGGCTACGTGCTGGCTCGAGATTCGCAGCGTGGCGCGATCCTCCATGAGGGCGACATTGTAATAGTCGGGGACCTTGGAGCAGCCGACGCCGGCGTCGATCCAACGCACTACGTAGCCCAAGATGCTCTGCGCATTGTTATTGAGTTCTTCGGCGATCTCCTCTGCCGTCCAGCGGGGAGCCTCGACCAGCGGCGGGGTGAGAATGTCGTCGAGCGATGCGCGCGCGCGGTTGCAGATCTTTGCCTGTACCTTCTCGACGTTCACCTTATGGTAGTGCAGCGCATGCAAGGTGGCAGCCGTGGGCGAGGGCACCCACGCGGTATTCGCGCCGGCCAACGGGTGCGCGACCTTGGTCTTCACCATGTCGGCCATGAGGTCCGGCATCGCCCACATGCCCTTGCCGATTTGCGCGCGGCCGCGCAGACCACACGCGAGTCCGACATCGACGTTCTGCCGTTCATAGGCATCGAGCCAGATCGCCTTCTTCAGCTCATTCTTGCGCGGCACGGCCGCCGCCTCCATCGAGGTGTGAATCTCGTCGCCCGTGCGATCGAGAAAGCCGGTGTTGATGAACACCACGCGATGGCGCGCCGCGCGGATGCATTCCAGCAAATTGACCGTGGTGCGGCGTTCCTCATCCATGATGCCGATCTTCAAGGTGTTGCGCGCGAGGCCGAGCAGCTCCTCCACGCGGGCGAACAACTCATCGGCAAACGCGACCTCTTCGGGGCCATGCATTTTGGGTTTGACGATGTAGATTGAACCGGTGCGTGAATTGCGCCGTTCCCCCGTGCCGCGCACATCATGCAGCGCGATGAGCGCGGTGACCGCGGCATCGATGAAGGTCTCCGGGATCGCGCTGCCGTTCCATGTCACGGCGTCCGACAGAACGTGGTGCCCGACATTGCGCACCAGCATGAGACTGCGTCCGGGCAGCACGAGTTCAGCACCGTCCGGTGTCCGATAGCGGCGATCGGCATTCAGACTGCGAACCACGGCTTTCCCGCCCTTCTCGAGCGAGGCTTGCAGAGTGGCGTTCATGAGGCCGAGCCAGTTGCGATACACTTGGATTTTGTCTTCGGCATCGACCGCGGCCACCGAATCCTCGCAGTCTTGAATCGTGGTGATCGCCGACTCGAGCACCACGTCGCTGATGCCGGCGGGATCGTCGCGGCCGATCCGCTGAGTGCGATCGACGTGCAACTCCACGTGCAGGCCGTGATGGACGAAGAGCAACACGGTGGGCGAGCCCGCCTCGCCGCGAAAGCCGCGAAGCGCGGCCGGATGCACCAAGCGGGTCACCGCGCCGCTCTTCAATTGCACGTCGAGTCCCGCGGCCGCGATACGGTAATTCACGGCGTCGCGGTGCGACGCGCCGTTCAGCGGAAAATGCTCGTCCAAGAATTCCCGGGCGAAGGCGATCACCTTCGCGCCGCGTTTGGGATCATACCCGCCGCTGTTGGGTCCCCCGGCGTGGGGAATTACATCGGTGCCGTACAGTGCGTCGTACAGGCTTCCCCAGCGAGCATTGGCCGCATTCAGGGCGTAGCGCGCATTGCTCACCGGCACCACGAGTTGCGGGCCCGCGATGTGCGCGATCTCCGCATCGACATTGGCGGTGTCGATGGCAAAAGGTTCTTTTTCCGGCAGCAAATATCCAATCTCGATCAGGCGCGCTTTGTATCCGGCCCGGTCGAAGGATGCGCCCGGGTGCGCGCGGTGCCAGCCATCGATGTCGTTCTGCAGCTCATCACGACGCCGCAAGAGCGCCGCATTGCGCGGCGCCAACTCCCGTACCAGCGCGGCGAATCCGCTCCAAAAGGGCCGCTCTTCGATGCCGGTGCCCGGCATGGCCTCGTGCGTAACGAATGCGTACAAACCGTCATCGACACCGACGTCATCTGCACCGGAAATCGCGCGCATGGAGGGTTCCCAAACAACTTTCAGTCTATCGGCTATTATATTGGCAATGGTTCGCGACGTCTTTATTAGTTATTCCCCGCCCGATGCCGCTTGTGCTCTCGAACTGGTTGCAAATCTCGAAAGCCGCTGCGTCAATTGTCTTATTGCGCCGCGCGACCTGTCACCCTCGATGTCCGACCCGGCGGAGCTGATCGACGCCGTGCCGCGCTCCGGCGCGATGATTCTGCTGTTCTCCGCGCACAGCAATCGATCGGCGGACGCGCAGCGTGAAGTCGCGCGTGCGGTCGAGAAACAGCTCAGCATCTTGACGGTACGCATCGAGAACGTGCTGCCCTGCAAGAGACTGGAATATTATTTGCGCGCGCAGCATTCGATGGATGCCTTTCCGGCGCCGCGCGCGCGCCACTACGCTCGCTTGAGCCAGTACCTCAAGCTGCAACTCGGGGCGAGGCCCAAGGCGGCCAACTTATTGGAGAGCGCCGGGTAGCGGAGCCGCGGACCGGACATAGATGGCGATCCCCGCTCCTGTTTCCCGAGATAGGATCCCCGAGGAGCCGACGCCCGACACATAGGGAGAATGCCCGGAATCCGCGGCGAATCCGGCGCTGATCGTTCCGGCCGCTTCGTTGCCCACTCCGTATAAGAGTATCCCGTTCGCGCCCACCTTCGCCGCGGCTTGCTTCAGCCGTTCGATCACCTTGTCGATCTTGCCGGGCACGGTGAGTGCGAAGGACCCGCGGCTCGAAGCGGAAAGATTCGCGATTTGCTCGTACGCGGTATCGGGTGGTTGCAGATAAATCTGCACACGGTCGGGGGATGTGGGCGGCCGCGCCGACCCCACGAGCACCGTGTGCGATGTGGCACATCCCGCGCAGATCCCGATGACCAGCGTACCCAGGAGCAGCGGACCGTGTGTCGGCATACGAATCGCGCTCAATCGAGTGCCGCTCCGCGGCGCCGGGCGAAACGCGCTGCGAACTCGCCGACGATGCCGCGCCGCAGGATCATCACGCACACCACGAAGATCGTGCCGATGATCACCGACACCCACGCGCCGACGTGGTCGGAAAGATACTCCTGCAACGTGACCACGATGCCGGCGCCGAGCACGGGCCCGAGAAACGTGCCGCTGCCACCGAGCAGGGTCATGAGGATCACCTCACCGGAGGTCCCCTGGCTCACATCGGAGAGCGTGGCGAATCCCAGAATCAGCGCCTTCAACGAGCCCGCCAACCCGGCAAGACTCGCCGACAACACGAAGGCGAGGAGCTTGTAACGAGCGACTCGGTAGCCGAGCGATACGGCGCGCGGCTCGTTCTCGCGGATGGCGCGCAGGACGTGGCCGAAGGGCGAGCGCACGATGCGCCGAATGAAGGCGTACACGAGGACGAAGACCGCCAACACAAAATAGTACATGGTGACATCGCCGCCGAGATCGACGAGTCCGAAGAGGCTGCCCCGCGGGATGCCTTGCAAGCCATTCTCACCGCCCGTGAACTCGGCTTGCAAGCAGACGAAGAACACCACCTGGGACAGGGCCAGCGTGATCATCGCAAAATAGATGCCCTGACGCCGCACGGCGATGGCGCCGATGACGAGGCCGAGCAGCATGGCGACCGTGACGCCCGCGAGCGTCGCGAAGATCGTTCCCCAACCCTGTGCGGTCACCAGCCATCCGGTCACATAGGCGGAGGAGCCGAAATATGCCGCGTGGCCGAAGGACAGCATCTTGGTGTAGCCCAACAGCAGGTTGAAGGCGCAGGCGAACATCGCAAAGCACAGCAGCTTCATGAGAAACACCGGATAGACGCCGGCGAGCGGCGCGATGAGCGCGAGGATCCCGAGAGATACATACACCATGCCGGTCCCCGTGCGCAGCCGCATCGCCTCATTCCCTGCCGAACAGGCCGGCGGGCCGCCAGATGAGTACCAGCGCCATGATGACGAACACCACGATGTTCGACGCTTCGGGATAGATGACCTTGGTCAGTCCCTCGATGAGCCCGAGTCCGACACCGCTCAAGATCGCGCCGCCGATCGACCCCATGCCGCCGATCACCACGACGGCGAAGACCACGATCACGAGGGATGAGCCCATCAACGGACTTACCTGGACCACCGGGGCCGCCAGCACGCCGGCGAGCGCCGCGAGCGCGACGCCCGCGCCGTAGGTGAGGGTCACCATGAGCGGCACGTTGATGCCGAAGGCTTGCACCAGTCGGGCGTTCTCGGTCGCGGCGCGCAAGGTTGCGCCCAAGCGCGTACGCTCGATCAGGAACCAGGTCACGCCGCATACCGAGAGCGAGGCCAACACCACCCAGGCGCGATAGATCGGCAGCACCATGAAGCCGAGATGGAACACGCCGTGCAGTTGCTCCGGCACCGGGTAGGACTTTCCCGAGGAGCCGAATCGATCGCGCATGAATCCCTCGGCGATCAACGCCACACCGAAGGTGAGGAGCAGACCATAGAGCGGATCCTGGCTGTACAAGCGGCGCAACAACAGCCGCTCGATGAGGACCCCCAAGAGGCCGACTGCGCACGGCGCGAGGATCAGTGCGAACCAGTAGTTGACGCCGAATGCCTGCAGCGCGATGTAGGCAGCGAATGCGCCGAGCATGTAGAAAGCGCCGTGCGCGAAATTCACGATGCCGAGCAGCCCGAAGATCACCGCCAATCCCAAGCTCAGCAGCGCATAGAACGAACCATTGACCAGTCCCAAAGTGAGCTGGCCCAAGATCACGGGCAGTGGGATGCCGAGCACGCTAGGCGTCCAATTTCAGCGCTTGACCAAGGGGCAGGCCGGGTCCGGCTGTGGGCCGTCCGCTTCCTCACCGGACATGACCTTGATCACCTTGTAGTAATCCCAGGGATATTTGGATTCCGCCGGGGTTTTGACCTGCATGACGTACATGTCGTGGACCATCAAACCATCCGCGCGAATGTAGCCGTTCTTGGTGAACATATCGTTGATCTTGGTCTGCTTGAGTTCCGCCATGACCTTGTCCGCATCGGTCGAACCCACCGCCTGCACCGCCTTGAGGTATTGCATCGTCGCCGAGTAATACGCGGCGTGATCCATGGTCGGTTCCTTTTTCATCTTGGCGAGGAAGCGCTTGCCGAACTCGCGCGTCTCGGCATTCAAGTCCCAATACCACGCGGTGGTGAGATACAGACCCTGCGCCGTCTCCAGCGTCAGGCTGTGAATGTCGCTGATGAAGGCCAAGAGCGCCGCGGGCTTCATGCTCTTGGTGATGCCGAACTCCGCGGCGGCCTTCAGGGAGTTCGAAAAGTCGGTCCCGGCATTCGCAAGTCCCAGCACCTGGGCGCCGGAACCCTGCGCCTGCAACAGGAACGAGGAGTAATCGGTGGTACCGAGGGGAGCGCGTACCGCGCCCAAGACCTTGCCGCCGTTGGCGGTCACCACGCGGGTGGCGGCGTCCTGCAACTGCGTGCCGAAGGCGTAATCGGCGGTGATGAAATACCAGTTCTTCCCGCCACCCTTGACGATCACGCTCGCCGTACCGTTGGCCAAGGCGGTGGTGTCATACGCGTAGTGCACCGAATAGGCCGTGCAGTCCGCGCCGGTCAGCGAGGCGCCGCCGGCGCCGATGGCGATGAACGGCACTTTCTTCGCGGCGGCGACCTTGGCCATGGCGATGCTGACGCCGGTGTTCGAGCCGCCGAGCAGCATGTTGAGGCCGTTCTGATCGACCCATTCGCGAAATTTCGACGCGCCGATATCCGGCTTGTTTTGATGGTCGGCGGACAGGAGCACGATTTTCTTGCCGAGCACCGTGCCGCCGAAGTCGGCGATGGCCATGTTCGCGGCCTCGATGTCGCCCTGGCCGCCGGCGTCCGCATAGACCCCGGACAGATCGTCGAGGCTGCCGATGACCACCTGCTCACCGGCCGCCGCCGCGGGCCTCGATGCGAATACCGTCAGAATCGAACCCAGCGCGACGGCCGACGCCGCATGCCGCGAAACGTACTTCATTGTAGTAATCCCCCGATCATTGCCCAGACGATGTTAATTCATATACCCAAGTATTCGTGCAGCATCCCCATGTGCGCCGCGAGCGCGGACTGAGCGAACTCCTCGACCATCCGCCCATGCTCCATGACATAGAAGCGATCCGCCAGCGGCGCCGCGAAGCGGAAGTTCTGTTCGACCAGCACCACGGTATAGCCTTTGGACTTGAGGGTGCGGATCACCTCGCCGAGTCGCTGCACGATCACCGGCGCGAGTCCCTCGGAAATCTCATCGAGCAACAGCAGCCGTGCTCCGGTGCGGAGTATGCGGGCCACCGCGAGCATTTGCTGCTCGCCGCCCGACAGGCGGGTGCCGGGACTCGCGGCGCGCTCGCGCAAGTTCGGGAACATGGCGTAAAGCACCTCGACGTCCATCGCTTCGCCGCGGTTCAAGCGCGGCGGCAGCAGTAGATTCTCCTCCGCCGACAGGCTCGAGAAAATGCCGCGTTCCTCGGGACAATAGCCGATGCCGAGGCGGGCGATCCGATGCGGTGCGAGGCGTATGGTATCGACGCCGTCGACCAAGATCGAGCCGCTGCGCGTCGCGATCAACCCCATGATGGCGCGCAGCGTGGTCGTACGCCCGGCCCCGTTGCGTCCGAGCAGCGTGACGACTTCACCCTCGCGCACACTGAACTCGACGCCGTGCAGAATGTGCGACTCCCCGTACCAGGCGTCGAGATTGGCGATCTTCAGGCGTTCGCGCGCCATCAGCCGCTGCGCGACAGTTCGGTGTATTGGCTGCCCATATAGGCCTCGATGACCTGCGGATTCTTGGCGACCTCCGCATAGGGGCCGGTGGCGATCACCCGGCCTCGCTGCAGCACCGTGATGGTGTCGGCGATCGAGGAGACCACACTCATGTTGTGTTCCACCATGAGCACGGTGCGGTTGGCCGCGACCGTGCGGATCAATGCGGTGATGCGCGCCACATCCTCATGACCCATGCCCTGGGTGGGTTCATCGAGCAGCATCAATTGGGGTTCGAGCGCCAGCGTGGTGGCGAGCTCGAGCGCGCGCTTGCGCCCGTAGGGCAGATCCGCCGTGAGCGCCTGGGCGTGGTCCGCGAGCCCGACCCTCGCCAGCAACTGCGCAGCACGATCGTCGAGCACCCCGAGACTCGTCTCCGAGCGCCAGAAATGAAACGAGGTACCGAGTTTGCTCTGCAGCGCGACCCGGACGTTCTCGAGTACCGACAGGTGAGGAAAGACGGCGGATATCTGGAACGAACGCACGATCCCACGGCGCGCGAGGTCAGCGGGCGCCGCCCGCGTGATGTCTGCACCGCCGTAAATGATCGTCCCCGCAGTCGGCTGCAGGAACTTGGTGAGCAGATTGAAAAGCGTGGTCTTACCGGCGCCGTTCGGACCGATCAACGCGTGGATTTCACCACGCTTCACATTGAGCGAGACCCCGTCGACGGCCACGAAACCCGCGAACTCCTTGACCAGATTCCGGGTCTCGAGAATCATTGAGGAGCCTGTCTGACTAATGGGCGCCGTCACGAGGGCGACCATAACAGGTGTGAGCGCAACTTGCGCCAGCAGACCCGTATAATCATCGGAGCGCCCCATGGGAGTTCCCGCTTGAGACGTACCGCTTTATCCCTGCTCGCCTGCATCATGGCCGTATCCCCGTCGCTGTTGCCGGCCGATCCAGCCGGCAAGCCCGGCATCGATGCACCGGAGCTCGCGCACTTGGGTGCCTTCGCCGTCGGCGTTCGGACACTGGAACTGGTGCAGCCGAACCAACCCGCACTGCTCGACATCGATCCGCAGACCGGCAAGGCACCGCTCGAAGACCGAAAACTCACCGTCGATGTGTGGTACCCCGCCAAAACCTCTCCCGGCGCGAAGCCGGCGACTTATACCGCGGCATTCACGGCGGAGGTGCCGGGCCGGCCGCCGGTCGAGTTCTCGATCGGCGGCCTCGCGGTGCGCGGCGCCGCGCCGGCGGGGGGCAACTATCCCTTGGTCATCGTCTCGCATGGGTATGGCAACGCACCCGCGGCCATGGCCTGGCTCACGGAAAATCTGGCATCGAAGGGCTATGTGGTGGCGGCCATTCATCACGAGGATCCGCCGTATGGCGACCGCGCGAAGTTCATATGGCCGTTTTTCCGACGCCCGCTCGACATTGCCTTCGTCGCCGCCTCCCTGCAAACACGTTTGAACAATGAAGGTCTGATCGACCCAGCGCGCACCGCGCTGATCGGCTACTCCATGGGCTCTTACGGCGTGCTGGCATCTGGCGGCGCGACTCTCGATCCCGCGGCCGTGGCCCAGGTCCCGGGAGGCTATATGGTGCCCTATGGCCGTGGCGCGGAGCGAGCGGAGGATTTTCACGTCAAGAATCTCAAGGCCATCGTGGCGCTGGCGGCGGGCGGCGGGGCGTGGGGCTCGGATGGCATCGCGGCGATCACGGCGCCCTTGCTCCTCATTTCGGGCGACGCCGACCACACCGTCGACTATCACACGGGTGGGCGCGCGCTGTTCGACGCAGCGACGCACAGCCACCGATACCTTTTGACCTACAAGGGCGCCGGCCACAACATCGGGCTCGGTCCGACGCCGGACGCCATGCGCGGCTCGCTCTGGGACTTGGACTGGTTCGAGGATCCGGTATGGCGCAAGGAGCGCCTACTCGATATCAACCTGCATTTCATCACGGCGTTCCTCGACCTGTACGTCAAAGGTGATCAAAGCCGCGCGGCCTATTTGCACGTGCCGGTGACCGAGTCGTCGGAGGGCACCTGGACCGCTCCACCGACGGCGAGCTGGGGGGATTATAGTCCCGGCCCGCCGGCGGCAACCTTATGGAAGGGATTCCAGCGCCGCCACGCCGAAGGATTGGTGCTGGTCGAGCACGACGCCGACGCACGCGAGTGAGGGTTTCGGCGCCGCTACTTCGGCGTCAACTCAGGGATCTTGGCCTCGACTTCCTCGGCGATTTTCGCAGGGTCCGCGCCGGCGGCCGAGAAGACTTTCTCCCAGACGATGGCGCCGTCCGCGACCGTGGCAATTTTGACGGCGAGCACCGGGGCGTTGTCCACCGCATCGACGGTGCCATACAGAATGTAGGTCGCATGACTCGCCTTGCCGCGCTCCAAGGCGGCCGCCAAGTCGCGCGAGGGCAGCGGATCCTTGGTAAGGCTCACTTCCCCGTGATGCGATATGGAGGCCATTCCATAGGTCATGGCAAACGCGGTGCCAGCGAGTTTCTCCGCAGCCGCATCGCCCGCCGGCGCCGTGAAGGGTATCGCGAGTAACGGGGCCGCGCCCGCGGCGGGTTCGTCGCTGCTATCGTCGGAGTCATCGGCGAACTCCTTGGCGACTTGCGTGCCGAGACTGGCGAGGTCTTTCTTGGTCAAGGTACCTTGGTAGTTCTGCGAAAGGGTCTTGAGCTTCTCGAGATTGGCGGCCGAGACATCGGCCGAGTCGCGATGCTTCGACGGTCCAATATCCGATATGACCGCCAGCACGAGCCATACAGACGCCAACGCCCGGATCCACTTGGGCAAGCGATTGAAGACCACCCATAGCGAGCGGCAAGCCCAGAGGAAGGTTTCGACCCAAAACCGCGTTCGTTGTCCCGGCTCCTCGCGGGGGAACTCCGGCAGCTGACCTTTGGGCGCCGCCACTAGGGGTGTGACGGGCTTGTGCGATGCATTCCGCGGCGCCCCCCGCGAGGTCCCGGCGTCCGCCGCGCCGGAGGCGATTCGGCGGCAGAGAGCTTGCAGTGCGGGAGTCGGCAGACCTCCCGGCACCTTCAGCCACTGCACCGTCAAAAATTTCTCCGGCACCCTGGCGTGCGACTGATCGGTGTCGTCGATGACGATGGGGAGCAGGAACAAGCGGTCGTCGGCCATATCGAGAGTCCGCTCGACCGCCAGCCGCCATTCGCGGCGGAAGTACCCCTCGAGGCGCGCCTCCGTTCGCGCCGATATCAGCGGCATGAAATAGTGGCATTCGCGTATCTGCCGCCGGATCTTCTGGTCCCACGCCTCGCCGCCGCCCAATTCAGTTTCGTCGTACCAGACCTCTAGGCCAAATCCGGGAAGCGCATCCCGCAACGCTCGCGCCGCCTCGCGATCCTCGGAGGCGTAGCTCAAGAAGACCGACGGCGGTGGGGTCGGAACTGCGTCGGTAACAGACAATGGGACGAACCTCGGTGAGCAGCGAGCGATATCTCGGTAAGCGACGAGCGATATACTGGCACAATCGTCACCCACCATGAAACGATCCGCACGTGTCCGATTGGTCTTGTTGGGCTCCGCAGTCGGACTCCACGCATGCGACAACCCACCGCACGATCTCTTTCGGCAACGCTATGACTCGCTGGAAGAGTGCCGTCGCGATTGGAAGGACCCCGACGATTGCAAGCCGGTCGGTGCGGGTAATGGCGCGTCAGGCGGCACCGGCAGCTGGGGAAATTCCGGCGGCGGAGCCTCCGGGCAAGGAAGCTACTACTACGGACCGCGCTATTACTGGGATTCCAAATCCGGTGGCGCAATCGAGGTTCGTCCGGACGGCAGCACACGCAGTATCGCAACCGCCCCGACGAGCGCCGATAGCGCTCATTTCGGCGGGGTCCGGATGGGCGCGGGTTTCGTCAGCCGCGGCGGCTTCGGTTCATCCGCGCGCGCATTCGGCGGCGGGCGAAGCTGATCATGCTCCGGGAGACCGTCACGCCGCGGGCCGATCGGGCCGCGAAACTCGAAGCGCAAGGCCTCTCGTTTCATGCCCGCGACGACTATTGGACCGAGGATGCCTGTTATCGATTCGACTTGCGCGAGGTGGCCGTCCTCGAAGCCGCGACCAACGAATTGCACGCGATGTGCATGGCCGCGCTCGCGCGTGCGGTCGCCGATGAACGCTTGGAGCAACTGGCGATCCCGCAAGCATTCTGGAATCCGCTGGCCGCATCGCTGCGGGAGGGCGACTTCTCCCTCTATGGCCGCTTCGATCTGTGGTACGACGGTCATGGTGCGCCAAAGATGCTCGAGTACAACGCCGACACACCGACCTCACTGCTCGAATCGGCGGTATGCCAATGGTTTTGGCTGCAAGATCGGTTTCCCGCCGCCGATCAATTCAATTCCATCCACGAGAAGTTGATCGCGCGCTGGCGTGAATTCCCGGCGACGGGTCCGGTACACATCGCGAGTCTCGAGGACAACGAGGAGGACTGGGTCTGCGCCACCTACCTCGTCGATACGCTGACCCAAGCCGGGCGCGCCGCCGAACCCTTGAGCATCGAGTCGATCGGCTGGAACGCTGCATGCGGCCGATTCGTCGATCTCAAAGGCGAGCCGATCCAGAATCTCTTCAAGCTATATCCGTGGGAGTGGCTCTTGCGCGAGGAATTCGGCGCGCATATCGTCGCGAGCCGCACCCGCTTCATCGAGCCCTTGTGGAAGGCGGGGCTTTCTTGCAAGGGATTGCTGCCCTTGCTGTGGGAGTTCTTTCCCGGGCATCCGAATCTCCTGCCGGCGTATTTCGACCCGGGTCGTTTGAGTTCCTATGCGAAGAAGCCGCTCTATTCGCGCGAGGGCGCCAATGTGCAGCTCTATTCAGAGGGGCAACGCACGGAAGGCGTGGACGGGCCCTACGGTCACCAGCGACACATCTACCAGGAACTGCGGACTCTTCCCGTCTTCGATGGGCATTATGCCGTGCTCGGCTCGTGGGTGGTCGGCGGCAAGAGCGCCGGCATCTGCGTGCGCGAGGACCTACGTCCGATCACGACGAACATGAGTCACTTTGTGCCGCACTACATCGTCAATTGAGGATCGCCATGCTCAATGCCATCGTCGCCTTCATCGAGTACCTCGGAACCTCGATCGTGTTGTTGGGGTTGTTCGTGTACGTCTACGCACGTGTAACCCCGTACAAGGATTTCGCCCTCATCGGCCATGACAATATCGCCGTGGCGGTCGCCTTGGCGGGCGCCGTCTTGGGGTTCACGATGCCGATGGTGGCGGCGATCTACTACACGCATTCCCTGATAGAAATGATCGTGTGGGCCGCGATCACCTGTGTCGTGCAACTCGGCGTCGTCGTCGCGCTTCGGGGACAGGCGAAGCGGATCGAGGAAGGTCACGTGGCCTCGGCGCTGATGGTGGCGAGCTTCTCGATCGCGGTCGGGCTGCTGAATGCGGTGAGCATCAGCTCGTAGGGCTATCGATTTCTCTAGGGTGCCGGCGGCGTGCGCGGGGCCGCGGTGGAGGCGTCCGCCAGCGCGTACGCCACAACCGCCATCACCGCCGCGTTTTCGCTCAAGTGCCGCGGATTCACCTTGTCGAAGGTATCCGCCGCCGTATGGTGATAGTTGAAGTAGTACCGGCCGTCTTGAGCCGGCGTAAATCCAGGGACCCCCTTGTTCACCACCGAACTGACATCTTCGCCGACGTCCTCGCCCGAGGTCAGCATGGAGGCGCCGATGGGCTCGAGCTGGTGCGCCACCGGGCCAAGCCACTCTTTCAATTGAGGGGTTCCGGCAAAGACGATGCCGGTCGGATGGTCGCAGCCGAAATCGCTCTCGAGCGCACCCACGTGATCCTTGAGTTCAGCCGCATGGTCGGCCGCATAGGTTTCGGCGCCTTCGCCGCCCGACTCCTCATCCATCCAAGCAATGAAGCGAATCGTGCGCTGCGGGTGAATGCCGAGCTTTTGCAGCAAATGAATCACCTGCATGGACACCACGACTCCGGCGCCATCGTCGATGGCGCCCGTCCCGAGATCCCAGGAATCCAAATGTCCCGAGACGATCACCACTTGCTCCGGATGGGTCGATCCCTTCCAGTCCGCGATCACGTTGTAGCTCTCGACCTTGGGAAACATTTGCGGCGTCAGTGTCACGTGCATTTGCACGGGACCTTGAGCCGCGAGGTCGGCGATGAGGTCCGCATCCTCCGCCGTCACGGCCGCGGCCGGTATTCTCGGCCTTGCCGGGTCATAAAATGCGATGCCGGTATGGGGCAGCCGGTAGTCGGCCCCGCCCACCGAGCGCACCAGCACGGCGAGCGCGCCCGCCGCGGCGGCCAAGCTCGGTCCCGCCGCGCGATAGATCACGCTTTGTCCGTACGCCGGACCGCCCAAACCCTGCGCCGCCAATTCCTTGTCGAACGCATGATTGAACAGCACGATCTTGCCTTTCAAGCCGCCTTCCGGCAGCTCCTTGAAGGCATCGAAGGTAGGCACCACCACCACGGGCGCGGTGATTCCCGCGGCCGGGGTGGCGCCGCTGCCGCCGAGCGCGGTCAACACGACCTTCTGAACCGTATTGGGCGTCATCCCTTTCCAGTCGACGAGCGCCGCCGTCTCGACACCGCGCACCCAGTGCGGCACCAGGGTTTTCTCCAACGTCACGGCGGCGCCGAGGGCGCGCATCTGGCCGGCGACGTATTCAACGGCCTGCGCGGCCTGGGGCGAACCGCTCAAGCGCGGTCCGATATTGTTGGTCAGGTGGCGCAATTCCATCAGCGCGTAATCGTCCGATGTGGCCGCCTCCCGGATGCGATCCATCGTGGCGATTTGATCGGGCGTCCACGCGCCGTTTCCAGGATTGAGGAATTGGGTCAGCCTTTGCTGCAACGGACTCGGCGAGGGCTGCGAAGGATCCTGCGGAGTCTGCGCGGCGCCTGAAGCGGCAGATACAGAACTCGTCAGGGTGACGGCGAGGGCGAGAGCGGCGGTGCGGGCGAGGACCCGAGCGCGGACCGCAATCTTACCTTCTCGGCCCACGATGATCATGTGCGGGATGGCTTTCACTCCGTAAGCCTCTCCAGCGCGGCCGCTCTCGTCGCTGATGAGGGTTACATTGGAGACCTCAAGGATATTGTGTATCTGGCGAAACGTATCATAACTCTGCCGCCAATTCACGGAAAGCACCACCACCTTTTCCGGCGTGGCTTTTTTTTCCCCGAGGCGCTCTCCGAGATGCTGGCGCGGCTAGGGGCTCGGAAGTTGTAGACTCGCGTTCACCCGACCATTGCGACGTTCACGCGATCATCGCCGCGATGTTCTCCCGAGCCTTCGATAGGGCGGCCGCTCTCGCTTCCGGCCCAAAGGCGAGTCCTTCGGCGCGCACGATGGTGACGTTCGTCAAGCCAATGAAGCCGAGTACGCCGAGCAAATAACTTTCGTGATGCTCGAAGGGCGCCGCGGGAGAGCCGGGGGAGTAGACATTGCCGCGCGCCGACGCAATGAACACCTTCGTCTTGTTGGACAGCAATCCTTCGGGCCCTTTCTCGCCGTACTTGAAGGTCTTACCCGCGACGAGAACGCGATCGATCCACGCCTTCAGCTGGCTCGGGATGGTGAAGTTGTACATGGGGGCCCCCAGCACGACGATGTCGGCGGCCAACAATTCCTGCAAGTACGACCCGCCTTTCGCCAAGTCGGCCCGCAGAGACGCATCCTCGATGACCGCGCCTTGACCCGCGGCCACATGCGCGGGCGACAGATGCAGAACGGCGTCGGCCGCCAAATCGCGATGCGTGACGCGGATACCCGGATGCAGCGCCACCTGCTTGGCGACGATCTCCGCGGAAAGCGCCCGGCTCGCGGAATGAGCCCCCAGAACGCTGGAATCAATATGTAGTAGCTGCATGATCCTCAATGCCTCACTCGATAGATTCTGAACTGGGGCTTATGCTGCACCCAAGAATCTCCTATGAATAGCAGTTATATTTCGATACTATGTATCGGAATCACAGATACATAGGCCGCCAACCGTGCTGGACGGGGTCTCTTTGGACCAATTGAGGGCCTTCATTGCGGCAGTCGAGGAGGGCAGCTTCTCGGCCGGTGCTCGCCGGCTGCATCGTGCGCAGTCAGCCGTCAGCGATCTGATCGGCAATCTCGAGGCGCAACTCGGCGTCCCGCTCTTCGATCGCTCCGAGCGCTATCCCCAACTCACGCCCGCCGGCGTTCTGTTGCTGGCTGACGCGCGCAGCGTCGTGGCCAACGTCGATCTGCTGAAGGCCCGCGCCAAAGGAATTTCCGGCGGCCTCGAATCGGAGCTCTCCGCGGTCGTGGACGTGCTATTTCCGATCGAAGCCATTGCCGAGGCGGCGCGGGAGTTTCGCGACCGATTCCCGCGCACACCCCTGCGGTTGTATGTCGAAGCACTCGGCAGCGTGTACCAACCCGTGCTCGAGGGCCGTTGCAGCATCGGCGTGGTCGGATTCGAGTCCGTGCCGCTCATCGCGGCCGATGCCCTGACCAGCGAACGGCTGCAGGGGGTTCGGATGATCATGGTTGCCGCTCGCGAGCACCCCCTCGCGGCCCTAAACGGCGTCGTGCCCAAGCAAGAGCTGGCCAAGCACGTGCAATTGGTACTGACCGATCGCTCGGAACTGACCGCCGGGCGCGAGTTCGGCGTGATGTCGCCGCTCACATGGCGCCTCGGCGATCTGTTCGCCAAGCATGCATTTCTGTTGAAGGGCTTAGGCTGGGGCGGGATGCCGGTGCACGCGGTGACGCAGGACTTGCTCGCCGGTCGCTTGGTCCGTTTGCCGATCGAGGATGTACCCGAGGACGGGCTGATCCTGCCGATGTCAGCGGTTTACCTCACGGCGAAACCGCCGGGCCCCGCGGGACGCTGGTTGATCGAGCGCTTGAGGCAATGCCCGCAACAGTACGCGTTGGGCACGCCGATTGAATCAGGCGTAACCTGACAGCGGCGAAGTCGTCCGTTTCGGAGCATCACATGAAAGCAGTGTGGAATGGCACGGTGGTCGCGGAGTCGCAAGATACCGTGATCGTAGAGGGCAACCATTATTTTCCGCTGACGTCGGTCAATGCGGCATTGCTGGAGGCGAGTACTCACACCAGCATGTGCCCTTGGAAGGGCACGGCCAACTATTACACGCTGAACGTCAACGGTGAACGCAACGTCAACGCCGTGTGGTACTACGCCGAGCCCAAAGAGGCGGCACGTCAGATCAAGGGGCGTGTGGCCTTCTGGAAGGGCGTCACCGTGATGGCGTAGCGGCCTTGCAACGGCGTTAGCGTCGACCGGCCGGCATGCGGTCGAGTGGAGCGTGGGTCATGCGCGGCAGCACGTGACGCGAAAATAGATCGCACTCTTGCGCATGCGGATAGCCCGACAGAATGAATGCATCGATCCCGAGCGACTGATAGGCACGCAGCTTGGCGAGCACATGGTCGGGGTCGCCGACGATCGCGGCACCGCAACCGGATCGTGCGCGGCCGATTCCCGTCCATAGGTTCTCTTCCGCGTAGCCCTCGTCATCGGCGCTGTCGCGCAATTCGACCTGACGCAAGACCCCATGAGAACGACTGTCGAGCGACTTATTGCGGATCACCTCGCCGGTCGCGGCATCGAGCTTCGAAAGCATCCGGCGCGCCGCGGCACGGGCCTCGGCTTCGGTTTCGCGCACGATTACATGGATCCGATAGCCGAACTTGAGTGTCCTGCCGTAGCGAGCGGCACGCGCAGTCATATCCGAGATGATGGCGGCCACCGCCTCCAGTCGATCCGGCCACATCAGATACACATCCGTTCCCTGCGCCGCCGTTTCACGCGCCGCCTCGGACAGACCGCCGAAGTAGAAGAGCGGTGCGGACCTCGCGCCCTGTAAGATGCGCGGCGGCTCGAGTGTCAGCCGATAAAATTCACCGTTGAAATCGATCGCATTGCCTTGCATGAGGCTGCGCAGGACGGACATGTATTCGAGCGTTCGCCGGTAACGTGGTTCGCTCGCCAGCGACTCGCCGGGCAGATCGCTGGAGATGATATTCACGCTGAGCCGGCCGTCGAGCATCCGATCGAGGGTCGCCAATTGCCGCGCCTGCTGCGGCGGCCATAATTCGCCGCAGCGAACGGCCGCCAGTAATTTGAGATGCTTCAAGGAAGGAGCGACACCCGCCGCGAACGCGATCGTATCGATGCCGAGCGAATAACCGGACGGCAATAAAATATTATCGAACCCGCCGGTTTCGGCGGCCAGCGTGATGTCGCGGCAGTGCGCGAAACTCGATTGCAAGGCCGCATCGGAAACTCCCAACAATTCGTAGTCATCGTCGCAGAGCGCCGCGAACCAGCCCACCTCGCAGGATCGATCGACTCGAGCAGTCACGGGAGTCTCGCTTGACGGGACGCGGTCAACACAGCGTACCAGTCCGCGCGACTGAGACGCACATCGAGCGCGCGCACGGCCTCCGTCATGCGTTGGGGATTTTGCGTGCCGATGATGGCGATCGGACGTGATGGATGCGCCATGACCCACGCCAGTGCCACCGCGGTCCGCGGCGCCGACTCGCGGGCAGCGATCTCATCCAATGCGGCCGCTACCGCGCGTGAACGGGCGTCGTCCCCGCCGCCGGCGAGGAGGCCGCGCGCCAGGGGCGACCATGCCAACACCGCCATGCGTCGTTCGATCGCCTGATCGAGGATTCCGTCGACGAGGGAATCCAAATGCAGTGCCGAGAATTCCGGTTGATGGCTGCAGAGCGGGAAGGGCAGAAAGGCTTGCAACGCGGCGGTCTGTGCGATCGTGTAATTCGACACACCGAACGCCCGTACCTTGCCGGAGTCGCGAAGTTTGACGAAGGCGCCGGCGACTTCTTCCGGGTGTGTCAGGACATCCGGACGGTGGATCTGATACAGGTCGATGGTGTCGGTGTCGAGGCGGCGCAAGGATGCCTCACAGGCCGCAACCAGATATTGGGCGCTCGAGTCGTAGGGTACACCGGGAACGATACCGCCCTTGCTCGCCAGCACGAATCGCCCGCGCAGTCCGGGCTCGGCCTTCAGGACCCGGCCGAGCAACGCTTCCGCCGACCCGAAGGATTCACCGTTGTCCGGACCGTAGATATCCGCCGTGTCGAAAAGCGAGAATCCGTGATCCAGCGCCGCCCGTACCAGGCCGTCGGCGGCTTTGAGGTCCGTGCCCTTGAAGCGCCACATACCCCAGGCGAGCGGTGAGGATTGCAGGCCGGATGCGCCGAGTGAGCGCATCGTCGGTAGCCCCAGAAAATTCGTCATGGCTCAAGGCGCATTGTCGTTCGCGCTCCGTTATGCTGCTGCAATGAAAACCACAATGATAACGTCGCTATGAGGCCGCTATGAGAGTGGGTCTGATCGGCACCGGCCTGATGGCGCAGGAACATATTCGAAATCTCCTGTTGATGCCGGAAGCGGAAATCGTCGCGCTCGCCGACCCCGTGCCGTCATCAGTGGAGTGGGCCAAAATCACCCTCGGCGACCGTGGCCGCGGCGTCGCCACCTATTCCGACACCACCACGATGCTACGAGGTTCCGGTCTCGATGCGGTAGTGATCGCCTCCCCCAATTATACGCATGCCGAGGTCCTGGAGCCGATATTCGCCACGGATCTGCACGTACTATGTGAAAAGCCTCTGGCCACGACGCTCGCGGACGCGCGTCGGGTCGCCGAGCGCGCCCGGCGGCACCGGGGAGTATTCTGGGTCGGGATGGAATACCGGTTCATGCCGCCCGTCGCCCGATTGATCCGCGACACCGCGGCGGGGCGGATTGGGCGGCTCACTCGCATCGGAATGCATGAACACCGGTTCCCGTTTCTGCGCAAGGTCGGCGATTGGAATCGATTCAACCGCAATACCGGTGGCACCATGGTCGAGAAGTGCTGTCATTTCTTCGACCTCATGCGGTTGATCGCGGGCGGCGAACCGGTCCGCGTCTTTTGCTCCGGCGCCATGGATGTCAACCATCGCGATGAACGCTATGGCGGTCATACTCCCGACATCATCGACAATGCGTTTGCCACGGTGGATTTCGATAACGGGATTCGCGCGATGTTGGATCTTTGCATGTTCGCCGAGGGTTCAGAGGAACAAGAAGAGATCACGGTGATCGGGGATGTGGCAAAGATGAAAGTCGCCATACCGAGCGGCATCCTCGAATGGAGTCCGCGCGTGCCGGTGGGGTCGCCAAAGGCCGTCGAGCGCACACCCATCGCGGTGGATCAGGCGGCGCTCGAGGCCGGCCATCATCATGGCGCGACTTTCTACCAATGGCGGGCATTTTTCGACGCCGCCGCCGGCCGGGGGCCGGTATTGGTCACGGCACACGATGGGCTCATGGCGGTCGCGATGGGATTGGCCGCCGAACAGAGCGCTCGAGAGAAGCGCGTGGTCACCATCGCCGAGGTACTCGGCGAGACCCGATGACCGGTACCCATCGATGTCGATATCACGCAGACGGGTGTTGCTCGCGCTCTTGATCGTCGGTGCGGTGATCAACTACGCCGATCGCCAGATCATCGCGATCTTGAAGCCGCTCATCGAAGTCGATTTTCATTGGACCGACGCCGACTACGGGCATCTGGCGTCCGCGTTCCAATTCGCCTCGGCCATCGGCCTGCTGTTCGCGGGAAGGTTTGTCGATCGTGTCGGTATCAAATGGGCCAATCCCATTGCCGTGGGTGTGTGGAGTACGATTGCCATGGCGCAAGCCCTGGCCGCGACGTTTTTTCAGTTTGGCTTCATGCGCATCGCGCTTGGAGCCGCAGAGGCGCTCGGCACCCCCGTGCTCGTCAAGTCCATTGCCGTTCTTTTTGCCCCCAAGGAGCGGTCGCTCGCCTTCGGCGGCATGAATGCGGCCAGCACGGGAGGTGCCATAGTCACACCCTTGTTCGTGCCGTCGCTGGCCACGCTGTTCGGTTGGCGGATCGCGTTCCTCATCGTCGGAGCGGCGGGAATCGTGTGGGCAGGCGCATGGATCATGACGGCACGGCCCGTCGCTTTAGGCGGCAGCGCCGAGCAAAACATCGCCGCGCCGAAAGCCTCCTGGCGCGTGGTGATCGCCGATCGACGGACCTGGGCGATCATCGGTGCGAAGGCGCTGTCCGACCAGGTCTGGTGGTTCCTGCTCTTCTGGGCTCCGGACTTATTGCATCGCGCGTATCATCTCGATCTCAAACAAATCTCCCTGCCCTTGGCCTTGATCTATTGCTGCGCGGCCATCGGTTCAATCCTGGGCGGACTCGGTTCCCGTCAATTATTGCTCGCCGGCATGAGTATCAATGGCGCGCGAAAATCGACCTTGTTGGCGTGCGCGCTGCTCGCGCTACCGGTTGCGCTCGTCCCCGTCATCCACCGGGAATGGGTCACGGTGCTGTTGTTGGGGTTGACCCTGGCCGCGCATCAGGGGTTCTCCGTCAACCTGTTTTCACTGATCGCCGATGTCGTGCCCATGGAGCGACTCGCGACGGTGACGGGGATCGGCGCCTTCTCCGGCAACTTGGGCGGCATGGGCATCCTCGCATTCACGGGCTGGATGCTGACGCAGAAGGGAACCTACGGCCCTGTGTTTCTGTTTGCCGGCGTGTCGTATTTATTGGCGCTGCTCTGGATTCAGCTTCTCATTCCCATATTGCGGACGGCCCGCGAGAACGAGATGCCGGCGCAGCGTCTCATACAGGAGTCGTAAACCATGAAATGGTCCGAGCAGTCACAGCAATTCGCACGCGAAGGATTTGCGATATTCGACCGCGTACTCGTGAATGGATTGCTCGAGCTGCTGCAAGAGGAATGCGACCGTTGCATCGAGCGCGAGGATGCGCGGCTCGATCAGCTTGGGACGGACGTGCATGGGATCACCCACCGCGGACGACGCTATTTCATCGGCGAATGCCAGCGCAAGCACCCGCGCCTGCGGGCGATGCTCTTCAGTCAAACGATGGCGGAGATCTGCCGCGCCACGCTCGGCGAGACGGCGTACTTCTTCTACGATCAGTTCGTCGTCAAGGGACCCGAGCGCGGCATGCCCTTTGGTTGGCACCAGGACTCAGGCTACGTCGTCGGCAACGGCGGCCCCGTCGATCATCGGCCGTACTTGACTTGCTGGTGCCCACTCGATGATGCCACCGTCGACAACGGCACCATCCGTCTACAACCCTTTTCCCGGTTGCCCGAATCGAGCGACCGCATTCTGCCCCATCACCGCCAGGCGGGCAGCAATGACCTCGTGGGTTGGCAGGGAGAGGACCGCGGCATCACGCTCGAGGTGGCCGCGGGAAGCGTGGTGGCGTTCAGCAGCCTGATCGTCCACGCCACCGGCGCCAATCTGACCTCGACACTGCGCCGGGTGTATCTTGCGCAGTATTCTCCCGAGGTGATTTTGAACCCGGGGACGCGCCAGCTGCGACGCGACGCCATTCCACTCTTGAGGAATGGCGAACACGTCACGCTGGCGTGACTGTGCGAACACCTGACGCCAGCGTAACTCTAAAAGGTTTTCGAGACCTCGATGCCCTCATAGCGATCGTAATCGCGCGGTATCCACCGCATCACGCCGGCCAAATCGCCATGGGCCAGATAAGAGGAATAGTGCGTATCGCCGATATTCTTCACCAGCGCTGCGATTCGCCAACCTTGGGTGGGATCGGCGAGCGCGACGCTCGCATCCCAAATGCCATACGCTCCTTGAACCGTATCGGGCGTTTCGGTGAGCTGGTATTGCACTTTGCTCTGCCACTTGTAGTCGGTGTCCAAGACCACCTTCCATGCGGCGCTGACCGGCATCGCATAGTTGCCGTCGATGTTGGCCTTCCAGTCGGGCGCAAACGGCAAGGGCTGTCCGTTGATGTTGCAGCTCGACGCGGCGTTCGGCGGGCAATTGAATCGATCCACACGCGCATCGGTCCTGGCCAGTGCGCCGCTCAACGTCAGGCTGTCGATCGGACGGTAAGCGAAATCCGCTTCGACCCCTTTGGTCGACACCTGGCCCGCGTTGATGAGTCGCGTGACCAGTGCGCCGTCGACGACGTCGGCGAAGTTGGCCTGGTAGTTGTCGAAATCGGTCAGATAGGCGGCCACATTCAACTGCAGGCGACGGTCGAATAGCAGGGACTTGAGTCCGACCTCATACGAATTCGATGTTTCCGGTTTGAGCGCGAGCTCCGCGGTCGCCGTCATGTTGAAGAAGACATTGTAGGCAGGCCCCGTATAGCCATGCGAATATGTGGCATAGACATTGATGTCCTTGTCGATGTCGTATTGCAGACCGACGCGGTCGGTGTAACCGTAATTTCCGGTCGAACCATCGCTCGAGAACCCCGGTTGAATCGCGGTGACGGCGACCGGAGACGTCGAGACGCGGTCAAAGTCATACTTGAGCGTGTCACGCACCAATCTCGCGCCGAGTATGCCGCGCAGCGAATCCGTGAAGTTGAAATTGCCCTCTCCGAATACCGAATAGTCGTCCGAGTGCGTTCCGTAGACGGAGTTGCCGCTGTTCGCCACGATATCCGCACCGGCGAGTTTGTCCAAATCGCGGTGGTAGATCTCGTTGTCGACGGCGTACAGGTAGTAAAGCCCGGCAACATAGTCGATGAACGGACCCTTGGGCGAGGCGATCCGCGCCTCTTCGGACAATTGATAGAAGGACAGATACCCGTGGTCTTCCACCTCCGGAAAGGCCGCGGTCAACTGTGACAATTGATCGTAGTCCTGATCTTGAATATTTTTCCATTGCCGGTAGGCGGTAATCGACGTCAAGGTGTAGTCGCCGAGCTTCTGATCGACGGTCACGCTCGCGCCGCCATTGTTGTCACGCACGTTGCTGTTCACGTTGTCGCTGATGTCGGTGTTTTGGTTGGAGGCGATCACGCCATCCGCCGCCAGCGCCGCCGCAAATTTGGGGTTTTGCGTGACCGCACCGGTGGGATACGCCGCTTGCGACGTGGCCTCGGGCACGCCCGTCGGAACGGTATCCTTGGAATGAATGTAGTCACCATTGAAGGTGATCTTCAGGTCATCGCTTGCCGTGAGAATCAGCTTGGTGTGGCCGCCGTAACGATCGTAGCCGTTCACCGTAGAATCGTTGAACAGGTTGTGGACGTTGCCGTCATAGTTGCTGAAGACCCCCGAGATGAGGCCCACCAACTTGCCGGGGACGAGTTCTCCCGATACACCGGCTTTGATCCGCGACTCATCCCCGCCGCCAAAGTAAGAGGCGTCGGCATAGCCGTGAAAATCCGCCGTCGGTTCCGTGGTGACGATGTTGATGACGCCGGCCGAGGCGTTCTTGCCGAAGAGCGTTCCCTGCGGTCCGCGCAGTACCTCGATGTGATCGAGATCCAAGAGCTCCAACGTCGCCTGGCCCGGGCGCGCGAAGACGACGCCGTCGACCACCGTGGATACCGACGGCTCCACGCCCGGCGAGGTCGTGATGGTACCAATGCCGCGAATGAAGATATCCCGGTCCTTGTTCGATGCGCCGGTGCGAAAATCCACCGTCGGCACTTCTGCGCTGATGTCTTGGAGATCGTTGAGATCGTGTGCCGCGGCCTGGCCGGCGGTGACCACCGACAGCGCCACCGGCACCTCTTGCAGCGGCTCTTCTCGCCGCCGCGCGGAGACCGTGATTTCCTGAAGTGGCGCGCTACTGTCCGAGGCATCGGACTCACTCACAGCGGGGTCCGCGAAACCGACATTGGGGTACAGCGCGATGGTGGCGGTCGCCATCAGTAGTGAAGATATGGCGGCTCGCACCGTCGAGGCGTGCGCCTGCCGATGATTTACCATGCAGTCTTGAAAATTCCCGGTCATGTTCGAACTACATCCCTATGCTTGATGCGGCGTGCAATCTAGCGTGTAGAGGGGGCTCGGTCGAATAGCTGATTGGTATCGTCTTCTGCCGAATGGTTATAGGGTAATTAACCGAATCCGAACGACGTACCGCGGGGGAATTGGACGCTGACGACGGTCGAGCATGGCAATGCACGACCGAAGTAGCGACCGCATCGCGGATTTCCCCTTACTTGAAATATTTCTTGAGGTGCTTACCCGCGTACTCCTCCGCGTCTTTGGCTTTACCTACGGCCGCGCCCATCCCGAAGAACTCGTGGGTCACCCCGTCGTATACCTTGCGGGTTACTTCCACATCCGCTGCTTTGAGTGCGGTTTCGAGCATCTCGCCATCGGTACGCAGTGGATCGATTTCCGCGTTGATGATGATGACGGGCGGAAGATTCGCGAGGTCCGCGTTGACCAGATCGAGGCGGGGATCGGATTTATCCGCCGGCCCCGTGACCAGTTTGTCGACGAACCACGCAATCATGGCTTTGTTGAGGGGCTTTGCATCGGCGCATTCGACATACGAAGCCGTCTGCATGTTTCCGGTCTGGCCCACGGGATAGACGGCGAGGATCGCCAACGGTAGCGTTGCCCCGTGATCGCGGGCAGCCATTGCCGTAGCGATGGCCAACGTCCCGCCGGCACTTTCACCGGCCAGGGCGAGCTGTGCGGCATCGCCCTCGAGGGATGATGCGTTTGCGGCGGCCCATCGGTAAGCGGCGAAGGCGTCGTCCCACGCGGCCGGAAACTTGGCTTCGGGTGAGCGCCGATAATCGACGGAGATGACCACCGCGTGCGCCGTCTTACTCAAGCTTCGTGCTCCGCCATCGTAGGTGTTCTTGTCCGCGATCACCCAACCTCCGCCATGGAAATAGACGACGACCGGAAAGGGGCCATCGCCATCCGGCGTATAGACTCGAATACTGAGCGGTCCGGAAGCGGTATCGATTTGACGGTCTACGCTCTTGACTCCCGGAACCAGTGCGCTCGGCGACGTGTCCTTCCCTTGCTTACGCAGCAGCGCGGCCACCGCATCGGCGGGTGAGGGTTGTGTTCGCGCCGCGGTTACATCGAGGTGTTCAATGGCGCGCCCATTCAGCGAGGCGAGTTGATTCAGTACGGCTTGCATATCCGAGTCGGGATGACCGGCGCGGCTGGTCTCACCGGTTACGGTATCCACCAATTTGCGAATGACATTGCTCATGAGAAGCTTCCTGGGAGTTGAAGGTGATGAGCAATGGAAGAGTAGGGAGAGTGCCGTCGCTGGGATAGTGCGCGGCAGCATCACCGCATGTCGGAGGAGTCCTATCCTTCTCGAGTCACCCGCACCCAAGCGAGATGTAAGGAATCAAAGGGCATCGCAATTACTCGTCCATGGCTTGCCGGCTAGCCGGTCCCGCACCCATGCGAGCTGTTCGGGTGTCGTTTTCTCCATCAGCGGATCGTGATCGAGACCCGGATGATGGACGAATTCGATCGGCAGGCCGATCCGGCATGCGTCATGGACGCCGGCGGTGATATTGGCGATGGCTACCGACTTGTCATCGTCGCCGGCGAGGACCAACAGGGGGCCCTTGATCGGCTTGTTCGCGCTTCGGCTGTCCTCATTGTAGCGGCGCACTTCAGGCGCCCGATCCCATCCCGGCTTCACGGCTCGAGGCGCCCCGATTTCCCGGAGCGCAGCGTAGGCGTAGTACCAGCAGCCCTTGTTCGTCACGTCTTGATAGCGCGCGAGCACGGGCGGCGTGAGCATCCGCTCGATATCGAAGGTCGGATAGCTCGCCTTGATACCGAAGGCGGTGAATGGCCAGTACAGGTCGGTGATGGGATCGAAGGTCGCGGCATCGTGGGACTCGTAAGCATCGTAGTTCATGTCGCCCGCGACCGAGATCGCACCGGAATAGCCGGGGTCGTTCCGTCGCTCCTCGAGTTCGGCGACGCCCCACACGGCGACCCCGCCTTGGGAGTGCCCGATGGCGACCCAGGGCTTGCCGAGGGCGGGTACCGCCGCATGCGCGGCCGGTACCGAATAGACGACATCGTTCGCCTGCGGAATCTTGTCGTCGTACTGATGTGGGCCGGGCGTGCCCAGTCCGGCATAGTCGGTCGCGATCACGGCGAATCCGGCGGCGACCATGGGCATCAATCCTTCATCGCCGTATTCCACGTCTTTCATCAAGGAGGGTGCGCACCTTCGAGCGACGCCGCTCGTGCCGTGCGCCCACGCAATCAGCGGCCATCCGCCGGCCGGTGCTGCGCCGGCGGGGATCAAGACCACTCCTGAGGCGGCGATGTCCGCGCCGTTCAAGGCGCGCGAGTGATATAAAATGCGGATCGCGCTCGCGCCCTTGGGAAGACTGTACCCTGAGAAGGGCTCGGAGCGGATCAAAGTCCCGGGGGCTGCCTCACTTAGCGGCCGCGGCGGATCGTAGAAGCGGGAAAGTGGTAATGAATCACGCGCTTCCATCGCAAGCGCCTCGGCCCGCGACTTCGGCAACTCCTCATCGGCGAGAACCGGCGAGGAGAGCATCAGCACAGAGATGAAGAACGGAAGTTTCAAACGATTGACCACGAGCCGTTCCTCATCAAACCGCAAATCTAAGGGTCCATGCGTAATCGCAGGGTCGGTTGGCCGCTTGCTGCAGATTCTCCGGTAGAGAGATCTTGGTGCCCGTTGCCGAGTCGAAGTTCCACACCAGATCCGCGTTCGAGCCTAGCATGCTCACTTTTGTGCCCGCCGCTGGGTGCACGCTGCGTAGAACGACCTCGGGTCCGGGCCATTCAGTCAAGATCGCGTAGACGAAGCGGCCGTCTTTGGAGCGGGTGTAACGGATGGTGTCGCCCTCGGACTTGAGAGCACCGTCTCGCGTCCGCGTTCCGTAAATGGCCTCGCCGTTGGCGTCGAGCCATCGGCCGGTCGCCTTCATCTGGCGGATCGCCTCGGGATGGAATTCGCCGTAGGCGCTCGGCCCGACGCCGATCATCAGGCCGCCACCCTTGGAGACGGTGTCCGCCAGGCTGTGCACGATCCAGCCGGTTCCCTTGTACTTAGACCCGTCCGGTTCAAAGGAGAAGTCGGTGCCCAGCGGGTAGATGCAGAACCAGGGCATGGTCACCTCCTGGTTGGAGTCGGGGATCGCGCGCTCGGGCGTGACGTAATCGCCATAGCAGCCGATGCCGCGGTTGCGCAGCATGACGTTGGGCTGGAACTCACGGATCTTCAGGAGGGTCTGGCGCAGTTCAGGCCAGACTCGCCGGCCGAGTGCCATGTCGAGACACATCATGTCGATGGTTCCATAGTTCGTGAGGAGCTCGAGGAGTTGGGCGCGATGACGGGCCATCATGCGGCGAACTTGCGCGTCGGTCGGGTCGGGGACGATGACGGGATGCGAACCGTAGCGTGCGCGCACCCTTGCCAGATCGTCCGGCTCGAGCAAGGCGGCGGTGGAGGGGACTTGCAGCGGATCCTCCTGATAGGGACGGAAATCCGCGTCGTACCAGTCTGGATGCGAGAAATACAAATCGATCTTGAGGTTTCTCTTGTGCGCGGCGTCGCATAGCTCCTTGACCACATCCCTGCGAAACGGCGTTTCCATGATGGAGTATGCCAGGTCGCACTCCTCGATCCGCGGGCCGCCGGGAGCGGTCCAATTTGCCCGATTGCGCACCCGCGTCCGGGTGTCGAACATCGAGAAGCCTTCATGATGCTTGGTGGTGAAGGCGAACATCTTCATCCCGCTGTCCGCAAAGATGGACATCCATGCGTCGGCGTCGAAACCAGCGGGATTCCAGGCTTCGTAGAGATGGTTGTAGCGCTGACGATCGCCTAAGGACATGTCGAGGAATGGCCAGGACTCTCGGCCACGGTGCCAGATGCTATAGATTCCCCAATGGATTCGAATCCCGAACTTCATGTCCTGAAATGCTTCGTACGCGCTGGGCGAGGGGTGGCGATACGCGGCCACCGGCACGGGCTCGATGTAGGATCTCTCGTCCGTCGGTCCGTAGGGAGTTTGGGCGCTCAGTGGGGCGAGGCTTGGATAGACGGAAGCAGCGGCGACAGCCCCCGTCGCGGTCATGAAGTCCCTGCGGTTCATCGGGTCTTCATTCCTCGTCGGTGATGTTGTCGTGCGCACCCACGGCACCGCGGCGCCAGTAACCAGCCGCCTTGATCCACCGCTTGTCGATACCCCGTTCGGAAATGAGGTATCGTCGGATGGCGCGGGCCACCTGCGACTCAGCGGCGACCCAGGTGAAGCAGGACCCCGTGGGATAACGGAGGTTGCGCAGCGCCTCGATGATGCGATCGGCCCGGCTGACCGTATCGCCGGCGGGCACCTTCACGACCTCGAGTTGCGCGGCGCTCGCGAGCGGGTAGCCGGATGTCTCCACCTCTGTGTCGAGGACCACGAGCGCGCGGACCCGCGGCGGCAGTTCCTCGAGCCGCCGGCCAATCGCCGGCAGCGCCGTCTCGTCGCCCACCAGCACGTGCGCATCAATGCCCTCGAGCGAGATTACCGAGGATCCCCGCGGGCCGCCGACGTCGAGTTCCTGCCCGACGGCAACCTGTGACGCCCAGCTGGCCGCGGGGCCTGCTTCGTGTAGATAGAAATCGACCCACAGTTCGCCCGTGTCGGCATCGTACCGTCGCGGCGTGAAGTCTCGCATGTCCGCCTCGAAGAAGAGTTTCACATGGTCATCGAAACCGAGCGAGGTGAATCCCGGAAGGTCGTCGCCGCGCAGAACGACCCGCACCATCTTCGGTGCAAGACGATCGACCCGAGCGACGGCCAGATGCCTGCGCTTCGTGTCATGACGAATGCGCGTGACGTGTGGAAGCTCAATCATGGTCGGACCCTCTTGCAATGGCCGCCGCAGCCTCTTCGATGATCTTGCGGACCCGCTCTGTCTCCCGGGCATCCCAGCCGGTCCGGTGAAAACTCAAAGCGGCCTTCAGCGTGTGCATTGCATGATGTACGTCCTCCGGCGGGATTTCGCCGGATGCCGCGCGGGCCGCCATGGCCATCCGCGACATCGCGCTGTCGAGGGCCGCTTGATTGTCCGCCACATAGCGGCGGCCCTCGTCGGTGATCTCGACCAGGCGCTTCGTGCCCTCGGAGGCGGTCGAGCGCACGTGATCCAATTCCTCCAACAGCGTCAGCGTGGGATAGACGGATCCCGGGCTGGGTGCATAGGCTCCACCAAACTTGGCCTCCAACTCCTTGATGAGTTCGTAGCCATGGCGGGGCTTCTCCTCGATCATGGCCAGCAAGACCAGGCGCAAGTCCCCCGGCCCAAAGAATCGGCCGCGGCCGCCACGTCCGCCACCTCCAAACCCACCGCGGCCGAAGCCACCACCACCACCACCAC
>Ga0116229_10000151_pt1 | contig 72586 bp, 51 predicted proteins | sample S1TSphgellanicum_3_FD_87313 | JGI IMG/M metagenome (GOLD analysis project Ga0116229, IMG submission 87313) | Host-associated microbial communities from peat moss isolated from Minnesota, USA - S1T2_Fc - Sphagnum magellanicum MG | ecosystem: Host-associated > Plants > Peat moss > Unclassified...
AGTTTTGGGTTTGAAATGTGATAAACAATCTAAGTACCTAATGTGCGATTAAATTCATGTATTTCCAAAATACGTTACACATGGGTTTCAAATTTTGTTAAGAATTTGAATGATTGTGTGACCCAGGGTTTTTTATTTTCCCATTTTGCAAACATCAGTTATCATCACAAGAGGAATTAGCCAAATTCTAGCAATAATATATGATTTGTCGAAACTAGTTTAGGGACAACAATTTTAGGTTTCATAAGTCATTCTTTTAGATGACAAAAAATTCCAAATTGGAACATGTTTAGCCTATTCTCAAATAAAAAGATATGGAAAGTGTCTTTTTGAATATGTGTGTTTTCAAAGCCTTTTTTTCCAACACCACAGTCACAAGCAAATTTTGATTTTTTAAAAAGCCAATTTACATCCCATTTATTTTTAATTCAACTTGAATTCAATTCAATTCGTGAATTTGAACTCAATAAAATTAAATTGAATTTCAATTCAATTCAAGTTGCATGCAATTTCATTCATTATTTTCAGTTGAATAAAACTTAATTTCCAAAAAATAAATTCATTCAATTATTTTAATAATGTTAAAAAAACAAACCTAGTAAACAAACTTCGCCCTTAGTAAACATTTACACCGTATAGTGAACCATTTTCACCAATGAAAGTAAGCATAGTGAAATTACAGTGAACTTAATTTACTTTTATGGTTACACAGTGAAATAGCGTAGTGAACTACACCACACTTTCCTAATAATGTGATACAATTATTGCCAAGCTACTATCAACGCCAAAAATACTTCAATAGTGCATGACAAACCTAAGCTTGAACCCAAGTTTGAAATCAAACCTAAAATTGAACTTGAGTTTTTTTTTGGTTTTGGTTTTTGGTTTTTTTTGTTTGCAAATTCTTTGGAAGTACTTTCGATGCTGAAAATAGTTCAACAACACATGATAAACTTGAGTTCAAATTCTAGTTTTAAATTTTATATTAACTCAAGCCTCATATTTGTTTTGGTTTTTGGTTTTCTTTTTTTCCAAAAGTGCTTCAAAGCTAATCTTGGCATTAAGAGTGATTCGGCAATGCATGATGAACCCAAATTCAAGCTCGGGTTTGAAATCAGACTCAAACTTGAGCTCGATTTTTATTTTTTCAAATGCCTTAGAGCTACTCTTGGTGCCAATAGTAGCTTGATGGTGCATGATGAACCCGAGTTAAAGCTTGGGTTCGAAATTGGCCCTGAGTTTGAGCCCATTTATTTATTTATTTTGGTTTTTTTTTTGCAAGTGCTTTTGAACTACTCTTGACACCACAAGTAATTTGACATCACATGGCAAACCTAAGTTCAAGTTCAAGTCCAATTTTGGACCCAAACTTGAACTTGGGTTTTTTTTTCCCCTTTTTTTAGGTGCTTCAAAGTTATTCTTAGTGGTAAAAATATCTTGGTGGAGCATGGCTAGAACTTGGGTTAATTTATTTTTTCTAGTTGTTGGTTTTGTTTGCAACAGTTCTTTGAATAGTTACAAAACAAACACAGACATTTTGAAAGATTATATATAATGAAAAAAAACATGGTGGAAACATAAATTTCACCATTGCAAGTGTAGGTTTGAAATTATGAAAATGGCTAATAGAACTCCGAGAAACTTACATTTGTATTTAATAGTGGATAAGAGACAAATGAAATTGATAGATGCAAAATACAATGTTAAAGTGGGATATTAGGCATTGAGAAATAACATGCAGGACTATAAAGTGTATGCCACAATGATATGGATGTTTAACCCAAATTTCATGCACTTATGACAAGTTTTAGTGGACAATCTATGGCTAGCTAAATTGACAAATTGAAACTACATGACCCATTTATTACACTAAGCAAAATATCTCTTGGGGACAAGCATATGGACCAATATTCATTGGTAAAAGTCGCATGTAAGAAGTGGCCAAAAAACGAAAGTGATCTAGATGACGATGGGTACAAGTTTCTAATTTAAAAAATGATGCAAACCAAGAAACATTAGTCAAATAGAAAGAAAAAACAACGATAGAAAAGAAAAAAAGTACTTTAGTCAATGAGGAAGGGGAGCCAAAAACACCATTGCAATCGACATTAGAAAAAGGAGGAGACGTAGAAATTATGAATAAAAAATGTTGCGAGTCAAACAACCATGTCACTGTCAAGTTGTGGCATCAAGAAAAATGTGGGTCGCCATCATTTGTCCAAGATCATAGGCACACATCCAAGTGAAGAAAAATTGTAAGTACTCCATTTTTTGCAAGAATTTAAAATATCCCGCCAATAACACATGCCATTGTTAATAAAAGAAGCTAGAATCAATATATCTTGTTTCGTAGTATTGATTCACTATGTGTAGTGGATATAATTAATAAGGAACATAACGAAAAAATGAAGTTAGGAAAGATGTCAAAAGAAACCAACACTTAAGAGTTTTTATTCTGCTAAAAAACCCTTAAAAAAGTGATGTGAATAAGCATGTTAGAAATAATGAAAATAGCAAAACAACTTTGTCAAGATGTAGGCATTCAAGTGTAATCAAAGAATTGACGGAATAGTTTGTAGATAATTTCAATCTTCGTGCCTCCAAAGAGAAAAAGGCCAAAAATGCAAAGCACCGCACAAGGAAGAGATTTTGAAAAAAGGTGTATTCTTAATTGTTTTAAATGACGAGGAAACAAAGGATGCAACATCTTTTTGTGAAGAAGACAAAGATGAGATGCCAATTGTCATAGATAAGGACATCCAAGAGTTTAAAGACACACAAACGATGTATTGAATGTGTCCATATTCAAGTTTATCAAGCATTGACATATAAGAATTCTAATCCAGGGTGACAATGAATTGACACTACAATCATACAAGTTTAAGATAGGTTCATGATATATATATCTATTCCATGGTGCACTATCCATTTATAAGATAATTCATATTTCTTTATGATGTTCATGTTCACCTTGAGATGGATTATTGTTGGGGAAAATCGAAGGGATATACAAATTTGTGGATTCCTTCCACGTACATATGTTCAACTCATTTTGATTGTCATATAAATGAAATTTGTCATCTTTTTCCACCAGAACAAATTTGAAGTCATCAACAATGTAATGCGTGTGAAATTTGTGATATGTGTCCACCAAAACAATATTGAACTCATCTGCAATGTGAAAATTGTGATTTGCCTATAAAAGAATGATTATGAACTCATTTGCAAGGTCATATTTATGTTAAATTTGGGATATGTTACAAGATAATTAAAAATTTGAAGTCATTATAGATAAACCAAAAATTGAATATGAAAATTAAAATCAATTTGAAGCCATTAGTGATAAAATAGAAATTTCATATGGAATATGTGATTTGTTGCCAACATAACAATTTTGAATTCAACTGCAATGTCATATAGATTATATTTGTGACCTTTTTCTAATATAACAATTTGAATTCATCTGTAGTACTTCATATAACATATTTATGATCTAAGTTTAGCACAACAATTTTGAACTCTATTCCAGTGTCAAATATATACAAAGGTTCTGAATTCTATTGTGGGGGAATAATGTAATAAATATATTCAATAGATGCATACATGCCAAGCGCTAGTACTTGCCAATATAATGCTAAAAAATGAAACATGGTTACATAACTTAACAATGTTTATATAACATCATGGATCTATGGTAGAATTATAAAGGGATTCTGTGCGCATGCTAAAGCCATATGTCTTGAAGAATCAATAGTAGTTTTCAAATTTGCAAAGATTTTTACATTGTTATTTTGAATTTGAAGCCCCATTAATAAATTGCTTTTATTGGATTAAAATTTCATTTAGATTTACGATATGTGCATAGTTAATTTGTATTTTTTAGGATTTGTAACTATAAATAAATAATCATTTAAATGGTTTGAAATGAGATGTGAAAACATCATGTCGATCAAACAAGTTGGAAAAAATGGAACAAATAATGAAAGCTTGAAAAAAAAGCTAGAGTTTAGAGGAACCTATTATATACTTTCACCCTCAATGTAATACAAAACATAACTACTACATTTATGACACTTTGTTTGTACATCCAAAGATGGAATGGTGGACACTAGTAGAATACCCTTTTTCAACTAGCCACTTTTGACTACATGTCATTTTCAACTACATATTTTTAAATATTAAAAAAATAATTTGGGGCTCCCAAGTAAGTTGAATCGTCCTTTTTTTTGGTTGACAATTGAAAGTAAATCTCAACTAAGGGGTCTACAATTGAATTATAGTTGAAACATTGATTAGGAAAATGACATAGCCTATAGTCATGCGTCTCGAATTAGTGTGTCAACTTCTTAAGTTTTGTGTTCAACTATTTAGATGAGTCACAAAACATAAAAGTGGATGATAAATGCATGTTGGATGGATGAAATGCAATTCAAGGGACTAATGTTTTGTTGCAACTTTGATTTGACTATTTTTCAATTACCCTATACAACTACAAGTGAACCCTGCAAAAAATGCATAAATTAATCATAAATTGATACAATAATTAATCATTATTCATGAATTATAAATATTAATGAATTTTTAAATGAAATAATTGTTACTTAATTTTAAATTATTTAGCACATATATTAACAAGTCAATAACTTTATAAATAATTATTTAATATTTAATATTTGATATTTATAAATGAATGATTTATCAATAGTGTATTAACTATTAATAAATATTAAATACCTAATTATTATGAAATAAATAATTATTTTATAAAATTAGTTGGATAAAGTGAAATATTGACTAATTATTTAGATAATTAATTATTTCACTATTCCATATTCAATCATTTTAAAATATCTTATTGATTTTGAAATTTCTCAATAATTTGATCTAACTACTTAATTGAAAGTTATGGTTAATAAGTAAGGACTATTATTAGTAAATATTTAGTTAGCCAATGAATAATAAACTAATTTTTTTCAAACTAAAATTTTTAGTTAATATTAATGATTAATTAAAAATGATTGAATATTTACTAATAAATTAATAAAATTCGTTATATCTATAATACATATTATTTTCTAAAATATAATAAATAAATAATTTTTATTATTTATTATTCAAGATATATGGTTAATAAATAATAAATACTAATTATTTAATAATTAGTTAGTCATAAAGTTAAAGATAATTAATGATTCACAAGTTAAATTATTTAGTTAATATCAATGATTAATTAAAGCTGATTTAATATCTACATATTAACTTAAAAGTTAGGAACTTGATCATTTATAGTTAATATTTAGGAATTACCAATTAATTAATAGTTTATTTGGTTAGATAATCAATTTAGAACCTAATCAATTTAGAACCTAGGCACCATGTATGCTAAATTAATTAATAGGCTATCTATTAATTATTCTCCCTAAGTTAGGATCATATTATAATATTATTAATTATTATAATTGTAAAATGTAATTAACCTAGCTTAGAACTAATTACAATAACATTTGAAAATTAAAATTATTACCTACTATTAGTTATTATAAAATAATAATAAAGTTAAATATTAACAATTATATACCTACCTATTTATTAAATATCTATAATACAAGGTAGCTAAATACTTACTTAGTAAGTAACTAGGGTTCAAGGTTAAGGTTTAGTTTAGTTAGCTACTAGGTACCTACTTATTAGTTACTATCTAGCTAGGTAGTTAGTACCTACATTTAAGTACCTACTAAATATTACCTAATAGATACTTATTTAATACATACTAAGTACCCACATAATAGGTATTTTCTAATTATTACTAATTAAATTAAGTGTCTAGGCTACCTATGTTAAATATTAAATAGGTATTCGGTGGTCTAGGCTTAAATGCCGCCGTATTTAATTTTAAGCCCAACTTAGGTGCCACATACATTACGTTAGTTAATAGGTTAGTAGCTATTAAACCCTTAAGCTACTTTTATTAGGTTTTAGATAGGTACTAGATGGTTTAAGCCTAGGTGCCACCTTGTTTAACTTTAGCCCAACCTAAGTGCCACATATCCTACATCAATTAGGTTGATTGATAAGTTAGTAAGTTAGGTTAATTCATAGTAGACTAGGCTAGATAAGTAGTTAGGTACTAGTTAAGTAAATAGGTTGCTAGGTTTTAGTAGGTCATTGTGATTAACTTGCAATTGGGTTACAACTAGTTACATTGTAAATTGGTTACAATTAGGGTAGAATTGCCCATCACTAATTGACAACATGTACCAAACACTTATTCATATCTTTTTCATCTCTTCTTCAATTTGAGTGATTTAACACTTTATGGGATCACTAAATTAAGCTCTACAATTCACCTTTGACTTGCATAGACAAAGGAGTAATGAAGAAAGATTTGGAAGAAAAATAATACAAAACACGTTTTTTCAAGATACAAAATGCATTTTTTTCTTTTAGACCCCTCCAACTTTCAAAGCTCATATCTTTCTCATTTCTTGCTCAATTTTAGCAATTTAAAGTGCTATGGGAGCGCCACCTTACGTTCTACAAATTAGTTTTGAACTATAAAAGCAACGGAGCAATGCCCTAGAACTTTTTTGAATGTTCAGGAATAGGCTTCCAAGTGTTATAGCATTTTCTTTTTTGGACCCCCCCATTTTGGGGAGCCATAACTTTTTCGTTTTTAATCCATTTGTGAAGGTTTTTTGTGCATCAGATGCACCAAGAGGAATGCTTTGATTTCTCTTTGGACGCCATAAACAAATAAGATCATCCTTGGATTTTGTTGAGCTTTGAGTCACTAAGTGATTGTTCATTGGTCATTCTACCCTAGCTTACAACTAAAACGTTTATCCCATATTGGTTGTTTTCCATGACAAGTTTCTAAAGTATATATAGAGATGAATTAGAAGTGTTGGGAAATCACAAAAACTTATAATGTTTAATAGCCATTTGGGATGAGTTAATCACAAAAGCTTGACCTTAAAGGTTAAACTTAAAATGAAAAAAACAAATTATTAATTGAATGGCATTTGGCCTAGGTCTAGGCTTAACTTAATTCCAAACCTAACCTAGGTTTGGGCTTAGCTTAAGTCCAAACTTAGTTTAGGTTTGGGTCTAGCTTAAGTTCAGCCCTAGCTTAGGTGATATGTAACTTATGTGGGCCACGTTCCAACAAATTACATATTAGATACTAGGGCCATGTGTCAACAAATTATTGGTTAGATTTTGGGGCCACATGTCAACAAACTATTAGCTAGACTTTTTACCTAACATAGTTGTAACATACTTGAAAACATAGTTAGAACATAATTGAAATTTCAATTCAAAATTTGATGATGTCATGATTTATTAATGGATGAAATTCATTTAGTGGGAAGTTATAGTCAAAAACAACTTTCAGTTGTAATAGTGGAATCATTCCCAACTTAAATCGTCAAAAGTGGTTATTATTGTGGTGCTAACACGTGGTCGTTGTTTTCGACTGTAATTTCATTTTTTACTCTTGTGGTCAACAATTGAAAAAAATAGATTGCAATTGAAAAAAAAATTATAGTTGAAAAGGTCATTTTCAACTATAATTGTAAGTTGGAAATGTAGTAAAAAAAAAAGGGTTCTCTACTAATGTGAATAACTTTTAAATATTTTGGCAACGAAAGACTCAGTAGTGAACTAAGGAAGAAATCCTCATGGGTGAAAAAAAGAATTGTCCTCTACCTTCGAAACAACCAATCTCCACTACTAGAATTTCTAGTTTTTTTTACTATAAATTTTGGTCAAAAAAGACCCATTTTGGGTAGGTGTCAAAAAAACCTCCTAGTCATTTTGGACAAATTGTTTTGAACCTATCCATTGTGACTAGGCTATGTATTTTTTGACTAGTCATTTCGACTAGTATTTTTGATTAATAATTTTGATTAGTATTTTTGCTTAGTCAATATAACAATCAAATGATTTTTTGATTGGTCAAACACCATTTTTACTAAGCAAATGCCATGTGGCATTTAAATAGTGGCCACCCAAGTTAAGTTACGTGGCATCTAAACAATGGTCACCTAGGTTATGCCACATGGCATTTAAATATTGGCCATCATGTGACATTTAAACATGGCCATCTAGACTATGCCATTTGGCCTTTAAACATTGGCCACTAGGTTATGCCATGTGGATAAAATTTAAACAACATAGGTTAAGCCTATGATTAAATACTTACTGTCATGATGTGTAGTGTTGTGACATACGATGTCGTAAAGGCGTAAATCCATAGTAAACTTTATTAAACAAAAAGACTAAAACTAGTCAAAGGTAAAAACTAATCAACCAAAAAAGGATGCACGCACATATATATACAACGCACAAGATGAGGTTGAGATGAAATTCTCATGTATTAAATTACAAATAAAAGAAAGAAAACATAATGTATGTAAATGGTGGCCGTGCAATAGCTGTCATAAGCACCTAGAAATCCAATTTGATTATGGAGGAAACTTTCTCAACAAAGGAATTCTAGAAAAACTAACAAGAGAAGGGAAAAACTTGGCCTTTTATACAGCCGCCAACAAGCTCAAACCCTAAACAAGCCTAAACCCTAAAACACTTAATAACGTATAGTAACCTACGAACGTACATTAACCTTAAGAGCGTACATTAACCCTAAAAGGCATGAATGGCATGCCCGTAACTGGCTGTCATGTATGAGGCCATGCATACGGGCATGATAGCTGTCATGACATGTAGTGTCGTGATTTACGATGTTGTGAGGGTGTAAATCCATAGTAAACTCTTTTTTAAAAAAAGACTAAAACTAATCAAAGGTAGAAACTAATCAACCAAAAAAAGATGCATGCACATATATATATACAATGCATAAGAGGAGGTTGAAATGAAATTTTCATGTAACCCCCCTAGACCTGAACCAAGAAAAGCGTGGCATGGTTTGAATAGAAATCAAAGTGTTGCAAAAGAACATCCTAAATAATACCAAATGCCGGCGGGAATTTGAATGAGCTCTAGCTTGAAGCAGAATAGATGGTATCCACCATTACAATTATTGCAAAGTAGCATATGATTAACATCGTTTGTCCTTTGACATATTTGACATGGATAGTAAGTGGAAGAATTTAAATCGACGTGATGATGGTAGGATTTAAGTTTGGTAGGTGGCAAGGCACACGATTTTTGGAGTGATCTTGAATTGTGTGTTCGTTAGCTCCTTGCAACTCTAACACACCTGAAGGCCTGATTGCTTTAATCCTCAAGATAGTGTGATTGAAAGAAGTGTTTAGAGTATCATTAGGTTGCCATTGGAAATACACAAAGTCAGTAACATCAAATTGTTTCACCTTAGGTTTGCAATTGCCACTTCGTGTGTGTGTGTATACTTTAAGGTGTCTCGATGTTATGCAATGGACAAGTTTTCCATGGCCATGGCCATGGGCATAACCCTCTTGAATATAGCAACCTTTTCTGCAATGACCCTAGCCCAAGTGGCTAGGGAGTCCAAGTCCACAACCTAGTCCATTTGAATAGCAATGGAAAAGGGTGGAATGGGATGTCTTCCAAAAAGTAGAAAGTAAGGAAAGAAATGGGACAAAGAGGTGTGTTTGGACATCCTATAACCCATGGCAATGTAAGGTAGGGCCAAGTCTTAATCCTCTTTGTTCTTAGTGAAGCAAATTTTTCGAAGTCCTTTCTTACATGTCTAAACCATCCTTTATGCAAGACCATTAGCTTGGGGATGATCCCTTGAAGTCCGGCGATGGTCAATGAGAACATGATCAAATAGGTCTTAGAATTCTCCTTTGAATTCTGATTTTTAATCAATAAGGCATTCAACACAAGCCCCAAACCTACTTAAGACTTGTCACTACTAGAAATTTTGTCTTTTGTAACTTGTCTTATGTAACTAAAAAATCTCACATGTAACTATTTTGGAGTTGCATGCAACATGTGCAGTTGCATGCGACATTTTTTAGTTGCATAAGACAAGTTGCAAAAGACAAAATTTCTAGTAGTGTGTTGTAAGAAAGCCTAGTTGGTGCTATGTGATGACTTGTTCGACAATGCTACAAGTTCGACCCACTTTGAAAAATGCCCAATCATAATCATGATGTAGACATGACCCTTGGAGGTTTGTGGTAACTCTTTAGCTAAATCACATGACCAACAATAGAACATGCCTTGAATAGGGAATGGCAAAAGCGTGAACTGTCGAGAGGAGAAGGAAATTCTCAGTCTATCACATTGTTCACACCTAACTATGACATCTTGGACTTGAGCATACATACCTCTCCAATGGTAATGAAGAGCGAGAAGGCTATAAGTACACTTAACTCCAAAGTGTCCAAGTTCTGAGTGTACCTTCTAAATAAGACCAAGTCGTTCATGTGGTGGAGGAACCATTCTATCGCCTTGTGGTAAGCATCGGATGAAGTGGTTGTCCTTCCATGAATAGCGTTTGGACCATTGTTGTATGCGATCCCAATGACTTGATGTAATTTGAGGAGGGTATTCCCCATGTTGAAAAAACTTCAAAATGTCCAAGTCCTCCCATATATCCACAATGGGATGCTCAACTAGATTACATTGCAGTAATGCAAGGTAATTAGATGCATAAGATACATGTATTGCTGGAATTTGGTTGAAGTCTTGCTTGGCTTCTAAGAAATCTTCAAAGGTAATGAGGGGTCTTCGCAACATGGTATCGGTGTTTTAATGTGTAATACTAGGTTGGTGAATAACCTTGAATTCATACTCCTAAAGTATAAGTGCCCAATGAACTAATTTACCACTAAACTTGTCGTTGGTCATCAACCATTTGATAAGCTAGTGGTCGATATACAAAGTGAACTCGGTGCCATAAAGATAGGGCCTAAAATGTATGATGACCCATATAACAGCAAGACACTCCCCCTTGTATGAAGAGTAGTTGCTCGTAGCCTTGTTATTACTTTAGGATGTTGTGAGGAATTTTTGCACACCTTCACCATTAAGATATGCACTCACAAAAAACCTGGTTGGAAGTGGAACTACTATGTAGTTGTAGTCTAACACATAAGGTGGTTCAAGGTAAGTAATGAAATCCACTAAGGATCTAATGCCTTGTGTCTAACATCTACACATAACATCCTAATCTAACATGCATTGGATTTTTGAAAAGCTAATCTAAGGAGCCATGGTATGAAATCTCATAAGGTTTTTGTTTTAATTTTGTTTTAATTTTTTTATCAAGAGTTAAACTTGAACTAGAAACCACTTTGCTTAGATTGAAGAAAAAAACAGACAATTCAACCCCCTCTACTTCCAACAAGTGTAGCTCCCTTACAGCAACTCCGATGATGCTGAAATTTTGGGAGAACCTTCCACACCTTCCAAACTAAAATTGATTTAATTTTGACACAAATCCAACGGTGGCTTTGGGAGGAACAATTAATTGAACTAAGAATCCAGAGGCTTTGTCATGGAAATCTTCCCATGGACTCCAGCACAACACCCTCTATTTCCAACAAGTGTAGCTCCCTTACAGCAACTCCGATGATGCTGAAATTTTGGGAAAACCTTCCACACCTTCCAAACTAAAACTGATTTAATTTTGACACAAATTGAACAGTGGATTTGGGAGGAACAATTAATTGAACAAAAATTCCAAAGGCTTTGCTACAAGTACTTGTTACACACAACTTCCTTCCCTGTTTGATTTTTGCACACTCCTTTTCCATGAACACCTCTTCACACATAAGGACTAAACATTCTTCCTCACACTTCCTCCTCCTCTTTCTTTTCTTCCTTCATACACCCAATACCTTCTCCCTTGGTAAGCCTCCATGACCTTCCTTGAGCTTGTTCCCCTTGTCCAATGAAAGCTTTGCAATCCCTTGTTCCAATAAATGGCCTCCTCATCCTTCTGGAGCCAATGAGAATAGAGAATAAATTGCCATCTAACTGAGTTTAGGATGAAAATTATTGGGCCCAATGAGACACAAGGAAAATTCCATCCTCCAATCAAATAGGATGACAATCTTCATGACTAATGGGATTGGAGGATTCATCCCTTCCTTTATCTTGGATATCTTGATGAGGTCTCTTGAACTTGATCCTTATCCTTTCCGTCCGTTGACCTTCACATCCTAATTTTTCATCCTAATTACTTCAAGTAACTAACTACTAGGATAGTTTATCGGTAGTAACTAGTAACGTCCTTGAATTCTTACTTGACTAATTCAATGGTTAAATTAACATTCCCTTGTACTATTTACTTTCTTTATATTCCTTACCTATTTATTTTACCATGCACTAGTTAACTATGTAGTACATAGTAAATTGGAAGTAAATTTGCACCACAAAAACCTCCACATACTTCTAGATTCGCCATCGAAATTAGGGTTTGATGAATCCCTTAGATCGAGTTTTCATGAAGTTTCGCCGTCACTCCCACACCTTACGCCTACCCTAATTTGTTAAATAAAAAGGCCTCACCCCCGTAAGTACCACATTGTTTGTACTACCTTTTTGGTTTTTGTTGATGCAGGTGAGAACTAATCATGGCGGATGATGTCGCTACGCCTTCGAATCCTCTAGTTGCACTAGTAGAACAGGAAGAGCTTGAAGAAGCATCATTCAACGTGATTGTTTCTTAACGGCCGCGCGAAGAAGAACCGCTTAGGCGAGTGGTGCACACTCGAGTCGATCGTTCGGTATGGGATCGTCGATTGTCTCCTAACCCACATGCTTTAGCAATTTATTTAGAATTCGTTCCTGCTCGTGAAGCCGCGCCAGAAAGGTTCGAAGAGTGTCAATGCGAAAACGATGATGTCCGTCTCCATTGTCGAACGTGGGTTCCCGGTGATGGCCATTATCGTTGTCTACGAGGGCCAATCAACCCCCTTCCCATGGAGCATCGAGCCGAGTACCTCGCTCGCACCATTCGTTGCATTCTAGATTTTTTGCAATTGTGATCTATCCTTTAAGTCGGTTATAAAGTTGTAATTCACTTTAGGCTACTGAGGCGGAAATGTTAATATTGAAGTTTGAATTGATTCTATTTTAAAAGTCTGATAGAAGTGAAACTAAATAAAGATGTACTAGGACTACATCCTAAAAATCTTACAAGTACATCATTAGTGCTTGAAGATTCTTCTATAGACTAACTTAACCTTGTTATGGCGAAATGTTATTATTAATTATGGGCTTGTATTCCCTATATATCAATAAATCACATCTAATTCTACATCCCCTTTCCTTTCTCTCCAACATAAAAGGGATAATGTACTTTAAAAGGTTTACTAGGTGCTTAACTGATGAAGCGTTACATCAACTGAAATAAAGAAGTACTATATGCCTAGAAATATCACAAAAGCTGATTCAACTATTAATAATCACTACTTGAAGGCTTATAAGCATTCAAATCATTAGTACTAAGGAAAATTACGAAACTAAAACTTAACTAATTGTTGAGGTATAATCCATGGCTCACAGATGCATAGGCAATAACATATTCCTTGCCTTCTTCATCAAGTTGGCCAAGAATAGCACCAATACCAAGAGCACTCCAGTTAGTGTGTAGAATGAAAACCTTGTTGAAATCAAGGATCTCAGAATGGGGAATTCTGAAAACTTTTCCTTGAATGTGTCGAAAGCTTCCTGAGCCTCTTCACTCCATGTCCAAGCAACATCTTTCTTTAACAATGCATAGAGAGAATGAATAATAGTATTAAAGTCTTGGACATAAATCCTATAGTAATTACATAGTCTGATGAAGCTCTTCAAAGTGTGAACATCAATAGGATTGGGGTATTTCCAAAATGGCTACTACTTTGGCCCAATGAACCATAATACCATTTGGCAAAATTCTATATTTAAGGTAGACTACTGAAGTGATAACAAATTCACACTTTTTAGGATGGATCTTCATATTGATTTCGTGGAGTCTTTTGAATAACTCCTCAAGATGAACCAAGTGTTGCAGGAGTCCTTTGCTATGCACTGGGACATCATCTATGTGCACTTCAAGAAATCTACCCCTTTGAGAACCTGGTCTTGGCTCGCTAAAAGAAAATAGGTGCATTTTTCAATCCAAAAGGCATCGCAAGCCATTCCCATAACTTATTGTTTCCATGGAATGTTGTTTTCTTATGATCCTATGCAACAAGCACAATCTGGTTAAAACTTTGCCTCATATCCACAATTGTGAAGATGTTTGAATCTCCAATGCTATTAAATAGTTCTTCAGGGATGGGCATGGGGTACTTATCTTAAGGTGTAACTAGGTTCAAAGGCCTATAATCCTCACACATCCTTTTCTCAATCCATAATCCAACTAAATCCTTCTTTGCTGGCATTATTATAGCGGATGCAAAATCAGAACTTGATGGCTGAATGAGACCAGCCTCATGGAGCTTTTTGCATCTTTCATCTGCTGGTTCCCACTCATGCTTGTTCAACCTATGCTTCCTCCGATAGATGGGTGTCTCATCTGTAAGGTCTATAAAAAATTGCATGACCTTACACCTACTTAAGTCTTTCATTGAAAATGCAAACATATTCTCATACTTAATTAGCAAGTATGTGACTTAGTGTTTATCCTTCTTGGTGAGTTGATTCCCCATAACGAAAGGGTAGTTGGAAACACATGGAATGGAATTGGAAAGTGTGTTTGAAGATTTTGGTGATTGGGTTTTCCATTATCCAACTGCACAGATTTATAGAAGATTATAATTGTTATTCTAGAAGCTAATGTACCTCCAAGTGTATTATAAACAACTTGAGTCAAATTACATGGTACCTCCTCCCCCCAACACTAAGAGTGAAATGTAGAGTGTTCAAGATAGGCAAATATACTTGGTCGGGGTGCCATGTAGTCGCATCGCCAGAGCTACAAGCTAATTAAATCGATGTTAATGTTGTGTACATTTGAAAGAGTACACAAGTTACCAACAACCATGTAAAGGAGTTTAGGTCCATGCCTCTCCTTAATAGAGCATTACGTTCCAATCTAGTCACTTTGGTGTGACTAGTAATGTCAGTTTGGAACCCCATAACCCTTTCTCTTTGTTCTGGGCTTAATTCATCCCAAGTGGTTAAAGCATGACGATACACCAGGCCTAGTCCATCTCCTTGAAAAACGTGTGCTCTTGGGAAGGAAATAAAGGTGGGCCAAACACCTCTTGGTTTTTTATTGTGTTTGCAAGAAACCAAGGAGGTTTTTCTTGCCTTGTAATTGGTTGGTAGGAGTTTTAATCATCTAATATGTGAGAAACCTACAGGTTGGGGTTTTTGATGGTGTATATATCAAAGCCAACTACAAAACTAAAAGTGGTGCAAGGTTGGTCCACCAGTCGTGCAACCGATGCGCATAGGAACCGCATTATGCCGCATTGAATAGGAGCGGCTTGATGCACCCCGAAGCTCTTTAATGGACTTAAATGTGAATCCAAACTTAAGATAGTGGAAAAGCAAGGAGTAAGGGCATGCTCCTTGGTTCGCAGCACTTTGAGGGGTAGAAAGGCGTGCAGGAGCTCCGGGATGGGACTAGGAAGAGTGATAAGCATCAACTACTCACACGGACTTGCACAAAACCAACACAAGGTGGTTAGTGCATAATTGGAGCACTTTTGGTGTTTAGATGAGCCACGGGCAAACTCGGACTCACAAGACTCACCATGGCCCGGACTTGGGGGAAGCCACCACCTTCCCCCTTATAGTACACCTTGTGCCTCTTCACGAGGCTCACATCCAAATGGTTTTTTGTCCCGGGACTCCCAAGTGGCAGTCCCAAAATTGCCAAAGTTGGGACTCCCACAACTTTAGGGCCTCATAATTTGTGTGTAGACCTCCAATTGAGATGAGGTCTAAAAAAAAGTTTGTAGCCCTAGTCGAGAGCTTTCTAATGGTATGTCGCACGCCACCTGCATGCAAGTAAATTGGGGTGATTCTTGACTTTTAGTGGTCATGAGTCAAATTGCAAATTTGTCGCAACCCCACTTTGGGGCTAAGTGTGAGAATGCAACTCACACTCCCAAAAGTGGGAAAATGGAGTCCTCTGGGACTCCCAAAAACTCAGAAGACGATTTGAGGGGTCAAATATCCTTGCCTTGGTGCGTTCTTTAAATCAATAGAAAGTTCTTGAAGAGTAGATGCCCAAAATGGCCTCGCATGGGCCATTTGGACGTCTGTAGCTCAAGTTATGGGCAAAAGAAGGGCCAGGAGTCAAACTGCTAGTTTGACTCCCGACCACTAAAAGTCGGGAATCGACCTCTTTTCGACGTTGCCTCAAGGAGTGCGACATGGCGTTGAAAAGCTCTCGAAGAGAGTTACAACTTTGGTTTAGACCTCGTCCCGATCTAAGTTTGGGGCGAGGAACTATGATCGTCCAAAGTCTCGGGACAATTTCGGGATTCCAACTTGGGAGTCCCGAGAAAAAGAGCCATTTGGATGTAACCTCGGTGGAGAACTGCAGAGAATACTATATGGGGGAAGGTGGTGGCTTCCCTTGAGTCCGGGCCGTGGTGAATCTTGTGTGTCAAAGTGCCCGTGGCTTGTCCCAACACCCAAGGGTGTTCCCGAATGTTAATTAACCCTTTGTGGTTGGTTTTTGGATGCAGATTCAAACTTGATCTTCTAGTCCATCTTCCTAGTCTAATCCCGGGACTTCTAGCACGCCCCTCTACCCCCTTTTAGTGCTGGAAGTCGGGAGTGCCCCTCAAGTCCCAACTTTTCGCAACTCTACATAGTTGGACCCTCAAGTGGGTTCAACAAGGGACTTGGGAGTGCGTCACAATTTAACTCCCGGCCCTTCTTTTGGCCATAACTTTTGTTTCAAATGTCCAAATGGTCATGCGAACCCATTTTAGACATTTAAGTTTTAATAACTTTCCAATGGTATGAAAAACTCCTCAAGTCATTGGGTTTTGACCCTTGTAATCACTCTCTGAACATTCAGGAATCCACCGAAACTCCAACTCCCAACATGGGAGTTCACTTGGGAGTGTGAAGGTTCTTTCCTTCACATTCTTTTGCATTTTCGGGGGCATGAGAATGTGACTCCTGAGATTAGTCTTAGCTAGCACCTTTGCAAAACCTTTGCCTTGGTCACGAGCCTAAGGCTAAGGTTGCAACACTCTTGGATTTTCTCCCTTTGGTCAAACTAAAAAAGGGTGTTTTCAATTACATAACCAAACGTAGGAGAAATGGATTAAGCCCATGTAATCAATCTTACCATGTCCATGAAGAGATCGAATCTTGTGTCATTTAAGCCTTCTCCAAATCTAGCCACTGAAAATCCTTGACACTCCCAACTTGAAATGATAAGGTCCACAAGGCCAAGTAATTCCATATGTTTCTTCTGAATTAATTGTATGTTAGAGGGTAAGAAAGTGAAATTAGCCTTCCATGTCGTGGTTACAAACTGTTATGGAAATCTAACTGTGAACTCCATCATTTTCGATGCCACCACTTGCTTTATAATAGGATTAATGTTTACGTAACAATACTTCTGAACCACCATCCCTAACTGTAGTAAGATTTCGAAACTTGTACCAATACCACCAAAGAGCTTTAGTAATGTAATCCCCTCGTTAGGCAATGTCTAGATGATTAGTTGACAAAGTACTGGCTTAATTAATTCGCCATGGCTCTCCATGTTCTCAAAACTGAATAGAGCTTTAACCAAAGGCTTGTGGGCTACTTTGAACCTTTGTAAAATGTCTAGTCCGTGTTGAATGTTAGTAGGAACCACCCTTAAGCTTTCAGTAGCTTGGGCGTCAACTATCTCCTCTTCATTTCCCTCTATCCATTCATGGCTAACTTGTTAGATGTAAAAAATGGTGTGTGTTTCCTTGAGCATACAATGGTGAGCCATGAGACTATGGTTCCCATGTAAATCAAAGGGTATGTATCCCAGGTGGTGGCCATTAGTCTCCCAATCCATTCGGTAGTACACATGTTCGAACTAGTTGTCAGTTGTGAAACCTGGTGGAAATAGGGCCACTTGCCCAATGAACAATTGATGGCATTAATGATTAAACATTTGACTTGTAAGCAAAGCTCTCGATCTGTACCTTTATTGAAGTTAAATGCAATCAAATCTAAGCTCTCCCCAAGTACCTCCTCTACATTCTCACTTGCCACATAGATTTCCATAATTTGGAGTCGAGCATGCCCATCTTCTTAGCAAATTGAATTCCAATAATCACTGATTGGGCACATGTATCAAGAAGTACCACTTTGGGTGTATGTCCTCCCACCTGGATTACTGGCTCAGTATTGTTGACAATGGCAATCCCAGTGGCGATGGAAGTTTTCTCACTAAACACCACCTTCGGAAATGAGTGAAAATTTTTGTGAAGAGAATGGCTATCCATAACGCCTTTGTTGAGTAAGAAATCCACAAATGAGGTGTTCTTAACTCCCTTTTGATATGTGAATGTAGAATCAGAGGTAGGAGAGCCCATTGATTTAGCCATGCTAGAACTAGTGACCAGATTCCAAACGCCATCTGCAACACATGAGCCAATCGAATGTCTTTCCAAGGTTGGATGAGACCCCTGTAACATGTGGATCAAGGATTAATAAAAGACTTCATGTAGTGTTCAAAGTATCCTTTAGTACTGCAATTATGTCTTTGGTGCTTAACTTCAAATCTTGAAAACTAAATAATGGTGTACTCACAAGTTTTTGCACCATTTCATGCATTTGAAGTTGGCACTCCATAAGTTAATAAATGAAAAATTGTGTGTTTTCTTGATGTACATGTACTCTTAGGACATGAGAGTTTGATGCCCTAACAGCTTGTGGTGTAGTAGTCTCCTCCCCCTTCACCAACAAGGTGTGTTCTTTTTCCGTGTTGAGAGGACAAAAAAATTATGGCATGATTGTTCGAGTTCCTCTAGCCTTGGTAATAGGACTTGAACTAGATGCTAGTCCATTAGTCTGAATTACCTACCTAGTGACAAAAACTCTAGGTGCCACACTAGCCTCTTATGCTACAAAGTAGGAGGGGTGAAAAAAAGTGGCAAATTTTGGTGTGAGACTAAAGTTGTGTGCACTGGAAATAACATATTCCCCAACCATGGCATCTTGTGAGAGGCCATAGAACGACCTAGGAGGTTCCTCTTGTGATCCTGAACCCTATACAAGTTGGGCATGATTAGCTGGTTGGGAAGATTTGCCTTTTAGACTAGCAAGTTGGGCTTTTAATGATTCAAGTTAATTTTGCAAAGTTTGAACTTGAGTGGCATGGGTTTGAAACACCTCCCTCTTGTTATCATTGTGTTGCTTCCTTTTAGTATTCTTATTGGAATTACCCTTGGTGGGAAAAATATGAATGGAAGGCTAAGGTGCCTTGACTTTTGGTTTAGGGGCAGTGGAAGATGCTGGTAGATTTTGCTATGGTAGTCGAAGTTGTTTCTATTCCGAAAACTTGGCAAAACAAACCAACTTCCTAATGTTCCTCTTTCTCTCAATAATCACAAAAGAGATCCTCAAAAGGAATGTTGCATTCACTAGCTTTGTGGGCAGGATTGCCATAGTAGTTGCAAGAAAGTAGGATGGGTGCAGCCGAGTGCACAACTTTAGCCCTTGAAGAAGAATGTGATGATCTAGTTAGTGTAGCTGGTGGAAGATGAAGCCTTGAACGTGATGGAGGCCTTGTAGTATTGGCCTCATAGTGTGCATGAGCCAATTCCAACTTTTCAAAAATGTTGTACACATCTAATAAAGTGTACGAATCTCCAAATTCTACAAAAACCCGTTTCAAAACCTGTGCATGGAGTGTCAAATACCTTCCAATGAATGAAGATATTGATGGGCAACTTCCAAGTCTATGATGCTATGAATAAGCTCTTTAAGCTTCAGGAGCCTCCTGTAAAGCATTTTGAGGGTTTCATCCTTCTGCCAAAAAAGGTGGCAAGTTGCAAAAAATATTTAAAACTCTTAATCGGAAATTCTAGCTCAAGAACTCGAAAAAATTCCCCCACTAGATCAACAAAAGTTGGTGCATCAATGGTGGGAAAAATGTTTGTGGTAGCAACAATGAGTTATTGAAAAGAAAGGTTTATTAAAGTAGGTACCGGATCTAGATTATTGGGCACATTCCCATGATGTGTAATGGCAGCTTATAGTGCAGCTTAAAAGGCGGTGGCAATGGCTATGGCATAAGTTAAATTCGGGATCTAGGTGACACCCAAAGTCCTCGAAGAATGTTGTTCGTAGACATCTAATGCCTCATAATGCACATAACGGGCGAGTTGTTTAAATACGAACGCTTCAGTGTAATTAACGCCATACTTGAACTCCAATTCACAAACCATAGTTAAGAAAGTTGCCTTAACTCCAATTCACAAACCATAGTTAAGAAAGTTGCCTTAACTCCAATTCACAAACCATAGTTAAGAAAGTTGCCTTAACTCCAATTCACAAACCATAATTAAGAAAGTTGCCTTAAGAAATGGTACATGGCCTTCCGCTAAACTTCTTAATTCTCCCAAAAGAACTACTGATCTCCATGGTGTATATGGGTGTAGAAATCATAACTTGCAACGGAATATATAGTGATGGTGTGAAAGTAGGTGCGGCAACAGGCATACCCCACTAATTAACCCCTCCAAATGGACTCTAATGTACCGTTGATGTAATGTAACCTGAACCTGAATTCTTGGTAGGAGTTGTGTTGGATGAGGGTGGTGTTATAGACATTTGATGGTACCATTGTGAAGATCATGAGCTCAAAGAAATCAGTTCAAATGATTATGTGTTACTTCATAGTTGATACCTTGGCTATGGTTGAGCGGTAATGTTTTCATCATCCAAGGACATGGTGTTGTTTCATGCCCCAAAATTTGATAACAATATAAAGCATTAACCACAAAATTTTAACATAACCATGCAATTAAATAAAACTATAATGGAAACTGAAATGTGAAGTGCTTAAGAGAACATACCCTAAGCAACTTTCAATTTCTATAATCACTAATGCTAAATGACGAAGTAAAGGAACAAACAATTGTATATTTATGTATTAATAAAATTACGTAAATGTATGTATTAATACAAAAATAACATAAATATACATATTAATAATAAATATGTAGATGTATGTATTAATACGAGAGTATGTAGATGTATGTTTTTATTTTTATTTTTATTTTTATTTTTTAAAAATTTTAAATTTTAAATAACAAAAAAAATCAATGGACGGAAGTCTGTGTTTGGCGATGGACATCGGAAGTGTCAACCATGACGTTGCAATGATGGTGGATGCCTAGCATTATAACTCGCGGCATTGCAGTGATGGCGGACGTCCGGTGTTACAACTCACAATGTTGCAATGATGGCGAATGCCCGGCGCTACAAAAACATTTTTTTTTTCTTCTTCAGTTGTTACATGCAACTTTTCGCACTCCAGCTATAAGCTACTATCTTTGGTGTCCATCCCTACCGTAATGGGGGCGTACAAGTATGTGGAGGAGCTATGGAGGAAGAAATAGTTAGACGTGCTACGTTTTCTCCTTTGTGTGAAGTGTTAGGAGTACAAGCAATTACCTAGTATTGTGCGTATCATGAACTTGACTCAACCTGATAAAGCTTTTCCCTTCTTAGTAGCAGCAACAGCCTTGCATCATGAGGAGTCCTTACTTCTACAAGCCAAATTTTGACAATAGTAACAACAGTAAAGTAGTATCCAACAAGAAGAAGAGGGAGTACGGATCCTATAACGGTAGTAGGGAGTATTCATCTTTGCAAGAGCGGTTGCAAACTAGCGTAAAAGCAATAAAAAACTGCCATCCTCCTCCTCCTACTCCAAAGATGTTGGGGTTGCTATTAGAGCTGCTCTTATTGTGGAAGAGAAGATGGCATGTACATTGTTGTTAGTTTTTTTTTTTTTTTCTATGCTTGTACTACAGCCGCAATAGGAACACATGAAAGGAAAAGTAACACAATAATAGCAACAACATTACCACCAGTAACAACACCAACAACAAAAGAAACTTAAGAAACTCAAAAAAATCAAAAAAAATTTGCTACTTTCAACATTACGTGACAAAAAGGAGGTTTTCTAAAATTAAATTGTAATGAAAGGAAAGAAAACATAGTGTATGTAAACGATGGCCGTGCAATAGCCACCATGAACATTTAAAAATCCAATCTAACTATGGAGGAAACTTTTCTGACAAAATAATTTTAGAAAAATTAATAAGAGAAGGGAAAAACTTAACCTTTTATATAGCTGTCAACAAGCTCAAACCCTAAACAAGCCATAACCTTAAAACACCTAATAACGTACAGTAACCTATGAACATACATTAACCCTAAAAGGCATGAGTGGCATGCTCGTAATCGGCCGTCATGTATGAGGCCATGCATACGGGCATGACATTACTCCTAAGGTCCCTATGTTTATGAACCTACAACCTAAGCTCCTAGGCCTAGTCTAGGAGCTATTAACTAACAATTAAGTAAAAAAGCCTAAAATAGGTTAGGGCAACCTAAACTATGACCTTTACTATCCTTAAATGTACACCACATTGATTAAACTTGCACCTAGATGACCTAGGTAGGAAAATCTTATTTCATTTTGAATTTGGCTTTTAAGTTTGAGCCTTTTCAATTGGTTCATCCTAAGTGGCCTTCCTTTTTAAAATATTTCTTATGCTTTAGATGCTTACGGTGCATTTATTTATATTGTTCATCATTTGGAAAGGATGATAAACAATATGGGACAAACTTTTGGGAAGGAGAAACATTTTCATGTCCACACAACATTATTCCTAAATAATTATGTAAGATACATAAATTAAGTAAGTAAATAAATAAATAAAAAGGTAGGTAAGTATGTATGTTAATTATGTAAAAATAAAAACTAATAATAGTTAATGTTTAATTATTTATTTATAATTAATAATTACAACCATATTATAAATCTTTGAATTATATAATTTATATTAAGATAATTATAATGTATTATATTGTTGATTGACAATTACAACAAAATTATATCTAATCCTTACAAATTTGATGTAATTCATTATATATTATCAACAATGTATTTGTAACAATTAATATTTAACTACTTAATTACACATTCATTAATGTATTTTAGGTAAATAACTAATTAACCAACTAGTAGTTTATCATGTGTATATAAATGGCCTACCCTAACTTATATAACTAGGTTACCTATAGGTTAAAATATAGGTAAATAGGTGGAGTATGGTTAGGGTATGTATAAATAAATACACCTACATATAAGCTACTTGTATTTAAATTATTTAACCACATATTTACATTACATAAGTTAAATAGGTGGTTAATTTAAATATGGCTAAACTAACCATAAATAAGTAAATATGGCCAAATTAACTGATGAATAAATATTTTATGGCTAAACCAACCATGGTTAAATTAGAAATGGTTAAATTAACTAATGAATAAATATTTTATGGTTAAACCAATCATGGTTAAATTAATTATGAATAAAGTTAATATGTATAAACTAACCAATGAATAAATATTTAATGGCTAAAACAACTATGCATGAATTAATTATGGCTAAAGTAAAGATGAATGAAGTAATTATGGCTAAAATCAAAATGGTTTAAATAATTATGGCAAAATTAACCATGGTTAACTTTTAAATGGTTAAATTAACCGTGAGCAAATAAAATTGGCTAAAATAACCATTAATAAAATTAATATGGCTAAATTAATTAATTAATTAATATTTTATGGCAGAACCAATTGTGAAAAAAATTAAATATGGCTAAAATAAACATGAATGAAATAATTATGGCTATAATCAAAATGGTTTAAATAATCATGGCTAATCTAACTAATGAATTAAATATTTTATGGCAAAACCAAGTATGGAAAAAAAAATTATGGCTAAAATAAACATGAATGAAATAATTATAGTTAAAATCAGAATTGTTTAAATAATTATAGCAAAAGTAACCATGGTTAAATTACTAACAATGAGTAAAATAAATTTGGCTAAAATAAAAATGTTTAAAATAATTATGGCAAAACAAACCATGGCTAAATTAGTAATAGTTTTAAATTAATCATGATTCTATTAATTATGGTTCAATTTATTAGGGTAAAATAATATGTTAGAAATAAATATAGCTAATTTAGTTATGCTTATAGTAACCATGGTTAAATTCATTATGGAAAAACCAACAATGGGCCAATTAATAATAGTTAATTAATTATGTTAAATTAATTATCATGGTTAAACTTACTAAGGCCGAACCAATTATTGTTAAATTGACCATGGTTATATTAGTTTTGGTTAGTTTTGATTTTAATTAGTTTTTCCATAGGTAGTTGAGCCATAACTAATTTCAATATAGTTAATTTAACTATAATTAGATAAACCACATATATATAATTAATTTAACCATAATTAATTTGGTCATGATTCATTTAGTTATGACTAGTTAACTTTTACATTTTCCAATTTTTTTCTAATTAGTCAAACATAGTCAAAATGTTACATGTAGTCCCAAGATACACAATTAATATTAGAATTTGTAATTGGCCTTTTTGACTAAACCATTTGTCATTTTGACCATGCCTACTTAGTTAGTCCTATTGATTGAATATAATATAGGCCTTATTAATTAAGGCACCTGTCAATTTGATTAGATTGGGTGGTTTTATTGATTAAGCCACTAACCAATTTAACTAGGTGGTATTTTTAAATCCAATTTGACTAGATGTTCAGTTTGATTAATTGTCAAATTGGTCATTTTAATCAAAATATATTCATTGTCATTCAAGCCCTTAGTAAAAAAGACCCATCCAATCAACTTGGTTAGTTTGAAAAAATAGGAATTTTAATAGTGTTATGCATCAAGTAATGGAATGTTAATTATCAAGGCTTAACCAAAAACCCACATTAAATACTTGAAATTGTGAAGGTTTACTCACAATCAAGATCAAGTCGAGACTTCTTTTTAACATGAACATCCAAGTCACCATTTTCCTCCTTTGTAGCATCAATTTGTTCCTCAAGAACATCCAACAACAATTGCAAAAGTTCAAGATAAACATCCCACTCAAGCAGAAGAACATGTCTTCTAAGATTTTGACATGTTTTGAAATAGTTACTACTTCAGGAATAACCTTTTAATGAGATCTGCAAAATGAAAGAAACAAAAAATAGCAAAGAAAGAGATGAAATTGGACAAAGTCAAACACAAAGGGAATTGAAAGAGACCTATGGAAGCATTAATGTCCACCACCAGATTCTTAGGAAATAACAAGGCAAGGAAAAGCAATTGGAAAAAGTCAAGGTGGATATCATGTCTAGCTTTAAAAGGCAAGCCACCACTTGACATTGTCATAGTATCTTGAATGGTCTAGTTAAAGAACACATCATCATCCTAAATGCCTCGTTGCGTATCCCTAGGAACAAAAAAATTCCCTTTCTTGTGCACAAGGAAAAAACCATGTTCATGAGAATCTGTGACATATAGTATAAGATATATGTTAATATTGAACTCATGTGGACATAAGAAGCCTTGGCGGAGTTTCAAAAAAGGTTTACCTTTTTATTAGGGAATTTCGAATTTGTGCAGTGCATATTATTAACAACAACAAACTTTGAGTGAATTTTGAAGTTATAGTTTTCCAAATAGGACTTGATGTCTCTCAAAACCCAAAAGTTGTCATTGTAAAAAAAGAAGATGGATTCATCCTTTGCAATATATTTGTTCGCAAATCCGAAAATGGAGGCAATGTAGTTATCAACTCTTGCATTCCACTTGGGAATACTTGAAATAGGGTTCAACACATGCACAACATGCAAATTTCTTGGAACTTTAGCAATGATGAGGTTTACTTTGTCCTTTGGGGAATCTTGCAAGAATTCAACATAGTCTTGGTTATTGAATCCAATAGAAATAGGTAATTCGATGATGAATAATGTCTCAAATCAATATTGCCTTCTTCTAAAAATCCTTTATATCCTAAAAGCTAGGGGATCACGCATGAGTTGAAACTTTTGTTTTCATCGAAGAAGGTTAGTTGGTATTGAAAGCCTTTGTAACCAACTCTAAGGTTTTGTGGTTGGTAGTGAGTAATGGGCTTCAAAGTGGTTGAAGATGAGATCTCCCCTTTGAAGTATCAGTCAACTCCTATACAAGTCTTCTCCTTTTTCGCATGTGTGACAATGGCTCAGCAACATGACCCCTCCTACTATTGAAAGCTCCAAGAAAGTCTTCCTCCTGAGCAACACAATTAAAAGAAAATCCTAGAACTTAAACAACTCAGCATTTACATATTATTTAGGGCTCTCAATGTCAACTGGAGTTTGTGTGACCCCTAGAGTGCTTGAAACTTGGACGTCCTTCTTCTTCTTCCTCTTATCAATATCCTCCTTTTTGTTTCCTTGAAAAGACGCAAGCTTTTCCAAGCATCTTGGATCAAATTTCTTTCGTTTTGACCTCTCTTAGACATGAGTGTAAACCAGAGGACAATCAATGTACCAACCACAATAAGGCAAATGAAAGGAGCCTCAAATTTTGACAAGTTTTTTTTTTGTACATAATGTTGTCAGACTTTGGATTGCACCAAATATTAAAACGTCTAGGCGTTTCCTAAATGACATTTGATGGAAACAACACATGGAAAAAGTACCCATGAAATTCAATTGGTAAATAATCAAATAGGAATTAGGCACAAAATGACTCTTGACATCAACCACTGATAGTAGCCTAAAAAATGTTCAATTGGCACCAATTGAGCTCCAACCCAAATATATTAGATATGTTGAAGGTTTGTGAAACCCATAAAGGGCACCAATGGATCATAATTGGCATTGATTGAACCCCTTTTGAAAGATAAGGAAATTGTTTAATTGATCTTAGTTGGCACCAATTGAGTTCTAGCATAAGCGATTAGGTCTTTCTCAAAACCTTAATTGACATTGACCGATTATTAATAGAAGAATAATGTTATCCAAAGCAATATAACACTGATAATTGCTATTAGTTGACACTAACTGAAGCCTAATTGAGTTTTTTTGAATAAAAAAAGAGTTATCTATAGCCATATATGGCTCCAAAATATTTGAGGCGGTAGATGTGAAAAAAGGAGCCTTATAGCAAGCCTCAACAATGGAATGATTCAATGCAAATTATTGATGAGTTCATAAGAATTTTCACTTGTAAAACATGCACTTCAATGTTTCCTTTGTTCTAGTTTGAAGCTCCCACATCTTTCATCGTGTGATACCACCTTTCACTTTGAACTTTTGATAGAACATTGATTCCCATAACTCAAGTTTCCACTTTTGAATATAGTCTAAGAGAAACAAGACATTCACTAATTGATCAATGGTGACATTGAGGTCCCTTATTGCGAAGTCAAGCAACTTGATTACCTCCACCTCTAGATGCAAAATTCCAAGAAGATGTCCATAAAGTTAAAAGATGATTGGCATTTTAAAAATGATGTCAAGATCTATTCATGGAAAACAAGAATACAAAGTTAGTTGAGAATCAAATCTAGTGCCAAAATGTGGATTTTTGTGAAGCCATTTATCAAAAGTGGCATATGGAAATCCTTGCTTTGGAAATTTTTGAACTTCCTTAAAAATTCAAGATTGATTCCACTACCTAAGCCAAAAAAGTTTATGGTTTGTACTAACACAAGCCAAAACAAACATTTGCAATTTTTCAGTAAGCATTTCTGGCTTTGGATTCGTATTGTAATGAATTTGAACCTCCTGTAAGAACTTTAGGCCCAATGAAGGATCACATATAGAAAGTCGCTTGTGGAAAGCGATCATGTGTTCTTCACAAATCACATCCATAACCTTGTTGTTCAAGGTCTCCAATTGGTTAAGGTTTCTCAAAGCTAGGTCAACAACATTCCCACAACAACTCCCTCTAGAAAGTTAAGATAGGATTAGTGGCATAAAACTAAACTCAACATTTCAAAGATGGATTGAATTTGGAATAGTAGAAAGAAATTATCTCACCTTGTACATATAATAAAAAAAGACCTTTCGTGTGAAGCTGTACCAAGTCTTTCGTGTCTTGGCCTTGCACTTCTTGAATTGTTCGTCTATAATGACATTTTTGAGTTATTACAAAGGTATCATTCCAATACTTTGAATCCTAAAATCCTCATGGACTACATATGGCTTCACATGGTCCAATTTAATGGACCTACATTGCCACAATGAGAAAAAAAGTTAATGCTATATTGAAATCTTCAACATGAGAAATAAATCACTACTAAAAAACTTGGTACTTTTTTACTACCAAATTTAGTAAAAAAATACCCAATTTGAAGAGGTGGAAAAAACCACTCAATCATTTTGGACAAATCGATTTTCTATTGTGATTGGGGTGGTTTTTTTTATTAGCAGAATATGGACCATTTGATTAGTCATTTTGACTAATCAAATTTATGCCCATGAAAAAAAATTTGTGGCAAGTAGGTAGGAAGGTACGTTGTAAAAAGGCAAGTAGGCATGTAAGTAGGTAGGTAAGTAGGTAATAAAAAGGCAAGTAGTGTAGGTGGTAGTTTACCCTACCTTACCCTATCCTACTTGACCCACCTTAACCTAACCTAATATATCCTACTTAGCCTACCCTACCTACCTTATCCCCTTAAACATGTACATAGGTTATAATGTTAAGGATTGAACCCTTGACCTCCCCAATGGACCACACCATCAAAAGGTGTTCCACTTTTGTAATTTAAAAAATTTCACGTGTTTATTTTGACACTTCACTACAAGACCATGAAGTATGAAGGTCAATAAGTTGTAGGAGATAGGTGGGTGGGTAGGTAGATAATTAATACGTAAGTAGGTTATAGGTGGGTGGATAGGTAGGTAGGTGGTACATCTAAATAGGTGGGTGGGTTGGTAGGTAGGTAGGTAGTTAATATGTAAGTAGGTTATAGGTGGGTGGATAGGTAGGTAGGTAATACATTTAAGTAGGTGGGTGGGTGGATAGGTAGGTAGGTGGTACATCTAAGTAGGTGGGTAGGTAGGTAGGTAGGTAGTTAATATGTAAGTAGGTTATAGGTGGGTGGATAGTTAAGTAAGTAATACATTTAGGTAGGTGGGTGGGTGGATGGGTAGGTACATAGATAGGTATTTGATACGTAGGTAGGTATTACATCTAGGTAGGTGTGTGGGTTAGTAGATAGGTATGTAGGATGTAAGATTATAAGTGGAAAGTAGGAAGTAGGTATGTAATAGGCATAAGATGTCCCATTTGACTACATAACATTGGTCATTTTGATTAATGGTGTCAAATTTGTATGTTCAATTTGATTAAATGTCCCATTTGACCAAAACCCATTAGCTAGGGTTGTCTAACTTAACTAGATGTATTTGTCAAAAAAATCATTATAATCAAGTTGATTACAAAAATTACATGTTTTGGGCCTTTAGTCAAAATGGACATGTCCATTAGTCAAAAAGGACTAGTTAATCAATTTGAACCATTTGAAAAACCAAATTTTGTAGTAGTGGATGAAAATGTAAGAACATAACAAGTTTATTTGTTAAGCTTCATCATTGTTGTGAAGAGCTCCATGAAGCCACTCTTGTTATCAAACACAAAATTGTCCACACATATGTGCCAATTTGCATCAAATGGATGCACTTTCTTTATATATGGGAACCAAGCTTGAAGTTTGTGGTTCCCATCTTAGACGTGCAACATTTTCTTAGATAGCAACCTAAGATTTGGGTCTCCCTTCAAGAACTCCTGACATCTATCATTCTTTTCCTTATAAAGAGGCCCCCACAATGATTCAACATTTGAAATAATAATCTCTTCACCTTACCAATTTGTGGGGGAAACAAATAAAACCTTCTCCCCTTACCTATAACCCATTTGAAAGGCTTGCTCCATTTTTAGCCATCAATTTTCAAATCAGGTTTGACAATGGGCATGGCAATGAACCTGCACAATGAAATGTTCATTCAAGATTTTTCCTTGGCATAAATCTTGAATTTATCCAGGACCTTGTTTGTGTTGAACTTGTTCTTTCTTTGGATCCTTTAGATTACATTATCACATGATGTTGGAATCGACTACACAAATAATTTATGAATTTTAATAATTAGATCTTTAATGAAAGTTGATATCTTGTAAATCCTCTATTGAAAACTAGATAATTGTGTATTATTCATTAGCAAATTGATGGCATATGTAAACTAAAGAAAGTAGATTAATTGCAATGCAATTCTGCAAAGGAACCTAGCCATTTGAAGAAGGATGTGTTTGCAGTGTTAGTTGGCGTTGACTAACTATTGATGAGACCTTATCCAAGCACCTCCTAGACAAGAAGCACATCAACAAAAATGACTTTCAATTTGATGCAAATTGGCATAAGGAACTAACTAATGGAGAACGATAATGTTTCAGTCTTTAATCGTCATTGACTAACTATTTGTGAAACATTTTTACCACACCTCCTTGACAAACAACAATGACTCATTTGGTTGGAAATTTTCATAAAAAAAACCTTTGTAGTGATGGGAATGTCAATCGGTGCCAATTGACATTCCATGCACACTCCAACCAAACCTCCTAAAAAGATCTAGACATCAAATTCGGTTATGGTGGTACCAATATAAGGAAATTACCCTTGGTCGGCATCGACCAAGGTTGAATTGCCGTACTAAAACACGTTTGCAAGCAAAATGAGAAAAACAATTTGAGTTGAAGGTTTAAGACCCACCTCTTGTTGAACTGCGAATGCAAAAACCCTAGGTATAGGTGGAGTATCCATAATAGAAAGGTGTTGTAAATCAACTTGGAAAATGGAAGCATTACAAACAACACACAATATTTTCAGACAACCTTAAATTAAATGTTAACAATTGAAACAAAAAATTGAATTTAGATGATTAAAAAATATCATTACTTGGAAAGACTTATTAATCTATAGTCTAAAACTTGCACTATCAAATCCAGATCCTTTTCCTTGTTTGTTTCTTGCTCATTAAACTATCATAGATGGTGAATGAATTTTTCGTGTCATAGCCAGAATGAAAATCTCAAGATCTATATCTTAAGTTGTAAGTGGGAAAAATTATTGGTTATACAAGAAACATATCGTAGGTTTTACACAAAAAAATTGTTGGTTGTACAAAAAATAAATCGTAGGTTCTACAAAACAAATTAGTGGTCGTGTAAAAAATAATATGCACATTTTACAAAAACCAATTCGCTAGTTTTCTTTAAAACAAATTGTTAGCAAAATCAACCAAACTAAATGATTTACACACATAACAATTAACCAAGCTTAAAATGCATACTTTTTCCAACATTAAGTTTGCATTTGATGTCTCCAAACCTTATGCACCAGTTTATATGCAAGCTATTAAAAAATGTTGAAAGTAATCCAAAACCCTAAATCTTAAAACCTAAAAACCTTAAATCCTAAAATCCAAAACCTTAAATTGTGGAACCTTCAAACCTTAAATTTTAAAGCCTAAACCTTAAAACCTTAAATCTTGGAATCCAAAACCCTAAATCATGGAACCCTAAAACCCTGCATCCTAGTGTCGAAACCCAAAATCCTGGATCCCTAAAACCTTAAATCTTGGAACCCAAAATCCTTACATCCACGTGCCCTGAACTTTAAATCCTAGAACATTAAAACCCTAAATCTTGGAACCTTAAATCTTGGTACCCTAAACCCTAAATCCTCTAACCTTAACCCTAATTACTAAATTATATAACCCTAACCTTAAATCATCTAAGAAAACTCCCCCTAGATGTCGATATCATTAAAATTCCATGGATTTTCAAGAACTCAATCCATGTTTTGCTTGGACCTCATAGTTATTGCTGATTAAACATCCACACTAGCATGGTTGTAATAAAGATTTGGAAAACATTTAAAAATTGATTACTTGATTTTGCACGTCTCTTTAAGTGCACTCAATAACTTGAAAAATGAACTTGAATTTGGAAGAAATCACAAAATTGGAGCTAGGGATCCTTAAGCTCTATAATGCACTATGTAGAACACACAAGCTCAATTTGGAATCAAAGAAACCAAACCTCATGTTCCATTTTGGAAACTCTCAATTGGTGCTAATTGAGAACCCTAGAGTTGTGTTGGTTTTTTTCACTTGATGAACACTCAATTGCGACTTTAAATCTAAGGTTGTCTGATTTCTCCAAAACTAGACCTAAAAAAACCTTCTTCCTTAATGAAATCAACACCTTCCCCTACTACAAGGAGGTCCTTTGAGCTCTGAGGTGCATTATGTATAACCCAACAACTCAAATGACTACATTTTCTTTGTGAGTTCATATGCCTTGGTTTATCTTGGAGGCTATAAGTCGGTGTCAACTAAGCTCCCCAAAGTTTTTTTGGTCCATGAAATCTATTGAAAACCCAGGGGTGGTTTCAAATCTAAACTGCTTTGAAAGATCAGTCCAGAAAAATACATATATAAACCCAATTTCTTGGAGAAAACTACTAATTAATACTATTTAGATTACTTCATTGAATTTCTTCAGTGCTCTAGGTAGCACAGAAGAACTCTAGTATGCATTCAAAAGCTTTTGAAGAATAGTTTTATTTGAGCACATATGGAGTTCATGCATTGTTGTTAAATGACTATGAGTCATGGATTATAATACCACAAATTGTTAAGCTTTAGTTCCATAGTTTTCCTTAGTATTAATGATTTGAATCATGATAAACCTCCAAGTAATAATTATTAAGAGTTGAATTAGCCTTTGGATATTTCAGCGTAGAAGATTTTTTTATTTAAATTGATGCAAGGTTTAGTAAATTTTAGGACCTAATAAACCTTTTTAAGTGGATTATCCTTTTATGTTGTAGAGAAGGGAAAGGGGATGTAGAATTAGATGTGATTTATTGATATATTGGGAATACAAACCCATAATTAACAATAACATTTCGCCATGACAATATTAAGTTAGTCTATAAAATATTCTTTAGGCACGAATGATGTACTTAAAAGATTTCTAAGATGCAGTCCTAATACATCTTTATTTAGTTTTCACTTTTATCAGACTCTTAAATAGAATCAAAATCAAACTTAGGTATTAACATTTCCACTTGAGTGGCCTCAAGTGAATTACAACTTAGTAAACAATTTTAAAGGGATAGATCACAATTGCAAAAACTCCAAAATGCGACAAATGATGTAAGCTAGGTATCCAACTTGATGTTCCATGGGAAGGGGATTGATTGGGCCTTATAGCCAACGATAATGGCCATCACCAAGAACCCAAGTTCGACAATGAAGACGAACATCATCGTCTTCACATTGACACTCTTTAAACCTTTCTGGTGCAGTTCCACAAGCAGGAACAAATTCTAAATAGATTGCTAAGGCATGTGGGTTAGGAGACAATCGACGATCCCATGTCGAACGATTAACTCAAGTGTGCACCATTCTTTTAGACGGTTCTTCTTCGTGCGATCGTTGAGAGACATTCACGTCAAGCGGTGCTTTTTCAAACTCTTCATTTTATACTAGTGAAATTGGAGGATTTGAGGGCATAATGACATCATTCGCCATGACTAAATTCTCACTTGCATCAACAAAAAACCAAGAAGGTAGCAGAGACAATGTGGTACTTGCGTTTAGAAGGGGTCGAGGTTCTTTTATTTAACAAATTAGGGTAAGCGTAAGGTGTGGGAGTGATGGCGGAACCTCATGAAAATTCGAACATCTTAAATCTAATGGATTCATCGAACCCTGATTTTGACGGTGGATTTAGAAGTATGTGGGGTTTTTGTGATGCAATTTTTAATTCCAATTTATTATGTATTATATAGTTAATTAGTGCATGGAAGAAAAACTAAGTAGGGGATATCAAAAGAGTAAATGGTATGCGGGGATGTCACTTCAACCATTGAATTGATTTAGTCAAGTAACGATTCAAGGATGTTTACTTGTTGTTACCAATAAATTGTCCTAGTAGTTAGTTACTTGAAATAATTAGGATGAAAAAGTAGGATGTGAGGGTCAACAAACGAAAAAGATAAGGATCAAGTTTAAAAACCTCATCAAGATATCCAAGATAAGGGGAAGGATGAGTCCTCTAATCCCATTAGTCATGAGGATTGTCATCCTATTTGATTGGAGGATGAAATATTTTTTGTGTCTCATTGGGCCCAAGAATTCTCATCCTAAAATCAATTGGAGGGCAAATCATTATCAAGTCTCGTTGGCTCTTGAAGGATGAGGAGGCCATTAATTAGAGGGGAAAATTTCAAAACTTCCATTGGGCAAAAGGAACAAGTTTAAGGAAATGTCATGGAGGCTTACCAAGGGAGAAAGGAATATCTTGTGTTGGGGGAAGAGGAAAGGAGGAGAATGAATGTGTGAAGAAAAGATTAGTTCTTATGTGTGGAAAGATGTTGTTCATGGAAAAGATGTTTGCAAGAAATAAGCATGGAAGGAATTCCATGACAAAGCCTCTAGAGTTTTATTTCAAATAGTTGTTGCTCTAAAATCCACCGTTGGATTTATGTCAAACATAAATAAATTTTTTTTTTAGGAGGTGTAAAAGGTTCTTTCTAATTTTCAACATCATCGGGGTTGATGTAAGGGAGTTACGCTTGTCGGAAGTAGAGGGTGTTTATAGTGGAGTTCATGAAAGGATTTCCATGACAAAGCCTCTAGAGTTTTATTTCAAATAATTGTTCCTCCCAAATCCATTGTTGGATTTGTGTCAAAATTGCAATAGTTTTTGTGTAGGAGGTTTAGAAGGTTTTCCTCAATTTTTAGCATCATTGGGTTTGCTATAAGGGGGTTACATTTGCCGGAAGTAGAGGGGGTTAAAATTGTCTATTTTTTTCCTCAATTTAAGTAAAATGATTTTTAGTCCCAAGGCTTAACTCTTGATCAAAAGAATAAAAAATTATAAGATTTTGTAACATGGCTCCTTTTTAGATTAACTTTTCAAAAATCCAATGTATGTTAGATTAGGAGGTTATATGTAGGTGTTATGACGAATGGAACAAAAGGGGTTCAACCATCAAGCGTGACATTGAATGAACGTCAACATAATGCCCCTTCACATTCCATTATGGTGAGTTACAATTCTCCCACAATGTCTTGTATCTTCCAAGTGGGCACAATGCATTAGATTCTTAATGAACTTCATTGCATTACATTGAACCACCTTACTAGTTAGACTACAACTACATAGTAGTTCCACTTCCAAGTGGGTTTGTGAGTGCATATTTTCATGTTAAGGGTGTGAAAGAATGCCTCACACCGACCATTGTGCAAACATTCATCCAAGAACTGTTCCAAAGTCTAGAAAATAATTTAATATTTTTAATGTCAAAACTGAACTTGAAATCAAAAATGAAAATGGGAGAATAACTTACCTCTTGGGTTGCATTGGTCTGAATTGGAGACCACCCGAAAATTGAAACAAGTAAATTTGTGAATCTTTACAACTTTGAAAAACTATCTTACAAGTTTAAAAAAGTTGGAAAATGCTCATTTCTCATGAGAAAATGGGTACATCAAACTTACCTCCTCTTCTATCACTTCCCGGTGCTGTAACTAAAGGCTTCTTTTCCTTGATTCTTCCATCTGCTTTTATTTTTAAACATTGCTTTGAACTCATCCACAAAAAAGATGTCCCTCTCCTTCTTTTAGGTCTTGACCCCACTATTGTGTGTTCTTCTTTTGGCATTTGCATACTTTTGTATGACTTAGATCTAGTTCTATTTCAATGACATGTCATTACTATGCATTATGAACGATTGGAGTTTTCCAAGAAATCATGATAGTTTGTTGATGCAATTCCAACCTTTTTGTTCATGCTAACCAATTTGTAATTAATTATGTTACTTTTTGAAGTTCAACAAAATATTGTTAGCCATTTTTAATGTACATGCATTTTAATTTGTAATTGTTAGGCGTTTGTTGGAATGTAAATTGACAGCGATTAGTACTTTGGTCTTTTGGCATGAAATCAATTTTCAACCCTACTGGTGTTCTTGCTAGTATTTTTTGCCATGTTACGCACTTTGTGACCTCGCAACTATAAAATAATGGAAATCAAGGCTAGCCTAATAATGTTGTAATGTTTATAAGATTTGACAAACATGTTCTTAATTTTTCATAAATTAGGCTATATAACTGGACCCTAATAATATTTAAGAATTTGTGTTTAGGTGGGTTATGATTCGTGTTGCGATATCAATTTTTATTTTTCCTACACACATGTCCATGTAATTCTTACTTTATAAGAAATTTGTTTATCATTTCTTTTTGTTTTATTAATGATTTGATCCCAAGAAAACATACCATTGATGTTGACAAGTCTTTATAGAAAATAAATAGATTACAACTTTTTTGAGGCTTCCACCAATATTTTCTTAGGTTCAAATTTATTAACATTGGGTTATTAAAAATTGGGGCTTCCTAAATGGGGTCATTGTTTACAAATGGTGGGAAAATTAAAGATGTCATTAGACATGATTCATATCATGGGATTTAGTGGCAAACATTGTTGCAAAAGGCATTGTGATGAAAGAAGAGCAACCTCTACACTTGGATGTGCCACAAGTGGTTCCTTTCACTAGCATTATCGATTTGTTGAAGGCAATGTCTCTAACCCCACGAACTTGTTTTGAATTAAAGTCCCTTGACTACGATGCCATCACAATTGAATTTGTGAATTGTCTTCCCACAAAATTCAATGGTGACATAATATTTGAGCTTCCTCTTATGTGTCATCCGTTGGGACATTTTGGACAATTGTAAGGTATGGACATAAAGTATAATGGTCATGCTTCATGCAAATTACAGACCATTAACATCAAAAATTCGTTTGGATTGGGGTTTAGAATGATGAAATGCCTTAGACATTTGTGTTGTTAGAATGTTTTTTGTCCTTTACTTCAACATTCTTTTGCACATAATGAAGTTAGTTAGAATGGTAATTATTCCCAGTTACCGATATCTGAGTTGTGTTTTGTGAAATCCCCAATTTATACCATTAGCTTTAAGTTTTGCACCTGTCTACAAACTTGCAATTCTAAAATGTATTATTTTATTCACAAATTTCCAAATCTTTCAAGAACCGTGATCCACTTAAGCACCCATTCGAATCCAGTCGCAAAAGGAATGTGTAGATAATCCTTCTAGGAGATGAAGAACAGGGTTACCAATTTAGGTTTGTCGCATGCTATCTTCTACATCTTTGGCTATTACTTGGTTTATGAACATGACTTTTCTTTTTTGTCATTTGTTCAACGAAGATGGAGAAAATCCTATGGAGATTATATTTTCAAATTGAAGGCACTGTTTGGTTACAACTATATTCAAGACAATTGTTTTCTTGGTCAATAACTGGGCAAAAGGTTTATTTGTTTAAGATGTCCATTGATGGAATTGCATCCAGATTTGGTCTAATTTCGCAAATGTAATCGAATGATGATCTGCATGGATGATGTTCGATCAAGAAAAAACATGTTCAAGGATGGATGACCATGGCTTGTCACATTTACAACCCAATCTATTGTAAGGTGATGACGATTGCAATCTGTGACATGCAATCTGAAAACATGGAAATTCAATGCATTCTCTGGAGGAAGTTGAACATAATTATTGAGAAAAAAAGGTTGGGTATGCTTGTTTTCAAAGGGTTCATGGTGGATGGTGCGCAAACAAACTAGAATGATGTTCACATTGTTTATGGGATTAAAGATCTTACGGTGAAAATGGTTGATAAAGAATGAATGTGTTTTTTCCATTAGACTTAGTCTTTCGACATACATACTAAGCAACTAATTGCTTTTAAATTTCATGATCAACACAAAGCCTTCTATTATGATTACAAGAAATCCATGTCCTTGGAGGAAGTTGACCTTCGATATGCTACCATTTGGCCATGGTGTTACTCGTTTAGAATTGTAAGTAAGGGCGCCATTCACGAGCTCAATAATTGGTTTAGCTTCTAACATTTTCGTGTGTAACATTGGGGAGACTTCATGTTGGATATAAGTTTTACCAGACTATTGTGTTCAAATTTTATTTTCCATCTATTGACGCACCAGCAAACTCCTTGAAAGATTCAAATGTGAAAGTGAAAACAATAGAAGGAGTTGGGGTATGTTCCCTAACTCGCAACATTTTGGGGGTAAGAAGGGCTCCAAGATGGACTATGACAAGTGACAAGTTGGTCAATTATTCATATGGACATGCACAAATCAAACAACAAGTTAGTTAGTGCATAGTTGGAATATTTTTGGTGCACAAATGAACCATGGGCATACATGATTCACAATACTCACCACGACCCAAACTTGAGGGAAACCACCACCTTCCCCCCTTGTAGTATTCCCTATGATTAACCACAGGGGTTGCATCCAAATGTCATTTTTCCCACGATTCCCAAGTTGGGAATCTTGAAATTCTTGAAATTGGAACTCCTACAATTTTGGACACCCATAATTTCTTGTGTAGACCTTCGATTAAAGTGACATCTAAAGAAAAGTTGTAGCCTTAGTCCAGAGCTTTCCAACAATATGTGGCACACCACCTACATGCATGTAATTCAAAGCGATTCCTAACTTTTAGTGGTTAGGAGTCAAATTGACAATTTGACTCCCATCCCTTCTTTTGGCGATATCTTGTGTCGTAAATATTCAAATGGATCATGTGAACCCATTTTAAACATCTATGTTTTAATAAATTTTCAATGGTATAAGGAGCGCTTCAATCCAATGAGTTTGGCCCCTCAAATCACTCTTTGAAAATTTGAGAGTCCATAAGGACTTTAATTCCCAAAGTGGAAGTCCACTTAGGAATGTGTGGGCTCATTCCCTCACATTCTTTTGCATTCCTAGGAGTGCGAGTATGAGTCCTAGGTTGCATTTTTGGCCTGCACCTTTCCATGCCCTTGCCTTGGTCGCGAACCTAAGGCTAAGGTTGTGACATCTATCCTTCCTGAATTTTAACTTCATTCTTTTTATGTGCTTGTAAAAATGATCTTTGGACAAGGAAGCTAATATGTTGACTTGTAACTTATATGAGACAGTTCATAACATTTGGTTGCAACAATCTAACAATAGGGGTGCTTGTTTTTTTACTACAACGTTCGATGAATACATGCAAACATTCAAGCAGTCCTCATTGTATTATGCCTTTTTAGAAGGCGATGCATCTAGGACCAATCTAGACAATAATGAATTATGCTTGTGTAGAACTAGTTGGTTTGGGGACCTAGTCCAAATTGTTGCTATAGTTGCCAAATATAGCTCAAACTTTGGTCTTTTCGCTAAAATATCACACCTAGAAGGTGAGGAAGTGTTTGGATTAGCCAAACACAAGGCAAACCTCCCACCTAGGTTAGAAGTAAATTCACATCGACATGATCAGGTGAACTTCTTTCGTCCAAAAGTGGCCAATGTAACAACTCTAATCAACTAATTGTCAACTATTGATGTGGGAAAGGCCAACAACTTTAGTGAATTGTGATTCTAATTAGGCTTAACTTTGACCTTATGAATGTGCTTGATATTTGCAATTGATGTGTTTTAAAAGTCCAACCAATTTAGTTGCATGGTAGTTGCATAGACTGTACGTTTTACATACAGATGAAACCATACATGTTGATTTTGATTTCATCTGTCATCTACAATTAAGGACGCATGTAACTTGTCCAAAACAACTAGGGGATTTTTAATTGCATGTGACGCAAGAAACAAAAAAATAGTTGCATAAGCCAATTGTAAAAATCCATTTTTCTTCTAGTGTTCTAGTCATGAAAAACATGATTTGGCATTGTGTCATCTTCTTCCCAACCTCTTCAATAACAATATCCATGCTTCCATGAATAATGTTTTGTGCTTCCATTGTCAACATGGATTGAATCCAATGGCAAATTCTGCATGATGTTTTTCACAATAATAATTTTTTTTTCCAATAATTTCAATGGTTTTCCCTTCAATGCCATAAAAAAGTTTGATCTCTTTTGCTTTGTGCTTTTGTCTAATTGTATCTTCATCTCCTCCTCCTCTCCCTTGGAGTTTTGTCATCCATTGCCTTAGGGTTCTAGATCTAAAACCATTTTTACAAGTTTCATTCATGTTCTCAAAATGGGGAGTCATAACCCTTGTTTATGTCCATTGAAAATTTTCAAATAATATTTTCCAACAATAGAGGTGATTGGGATTTTTATGTATTTATTATTTATTGTTATTCAATAACAATGATGCATCAATGATTCATTTAATCAGTGTTCATCTTCATTTAGTCACCAAAGCATTTTGTTATGATAAAATGCAAATAATCTACTATATTGCACCAATATTTCATTTCATTCATAAATGAATGATTTTTTAAAAATATATGATTCCAAATATTTAGTATATTTGTCAAAATAAATTTCAAATTACATGTCTTTTATCCATTCATTACCAATACTGAGGGCTTTCAAAATATCACAAAAATTTCATAAAAATATTTGTCATTTATTGTTTGAAGAATAAAATTCAAAGGTAAAATAATAATATTTTGTATATTATTATTATACATGTTTATGTCTTGACATAGTCAGAGTTAATAAAATATTATTATTTTTAGAATTTTTTACAATTTATGTGTTATTTTAAAGGAAATCTAATCAGATCTTGATATTAAATAACCTATTATCAAGAAGATTTAAGGAATTCGTAATTATACCTATCTTAAATATGTCAAAAATAGTTACAAGGGCCTTTAAAAGGTAATTAAAGGTGGTTGCACCACAACAACCTTTGCCTAAAATAATACTAGTACATGAACAACCATGTTCACAAGTTTAGGGAATTCAACCTATGATGTTCCCAACATTGAGTCCCAATAGCCAATGAGAATAAAGATGCCTCTTCAACAAACACCAATGGAGTATGAACAATGGGGGGAACCACAAGTACTTTCATTTGGTCATTTTTTAACACCCCAACATTTGTCCCAACAACAAAGGTTGGACACAAAATTGCGTGGAAATCAAACTGCACCTATTTGAAATACTGATGAGGTAAACTTTACATACCAAAGGCCACAATAACTTCTATAGTATCTACAACTCTTAGATACTATACTTTTAGGGCTATCATACCATCATGATCAACACAATTTGCTGTTGGATATTATGCTTTTGATTTGGTCCTCACTTGAATTTAATCATAGTAGATTTGGAATTGGAACATAACCAAATTTTGAACTAGTTAAAATAACTACAAAGCTTGGAATAGAGATGGGAGATATTTTGCATCCAACTATTATATGCATAATATCACACAAAAAGTTTAGAAGGTGAATGATACAATAACAGTGATTGAGTTGTACCTTAAAAAATATGACAATTCTAACTTAGTTATATGGAGAATTTAACTTCCAAGTTATGTATATATTAATCGCATGAACATGGTAATAAGTTTCCATCATTTAAAGTTGTATTATTTTCAAAAGAGTTCCAAATTGGATATGCAATGGCTAGAAATAAACCTATCTTACTAACTAATTATAATATTGAACATCATTGTTTAATTATGAGGGGAAAAGTTTGCCACACAACTTGAAGGAAGGGAATCCAAAAATAAGAGATAATAGATTAGGGTTCATTCAAAATGCCATTATTTCTTCATACAATCTTGAAATTTGGCAAACAAAGGCTCTTTATGAAGCTAACAACTAGTTATATAAGCATGAAAAAAATTAATTCATATTGATAAAATGTCAATCTTCCACATTGCCTTGAAATTGCCCTCCGTAAATTGTCATGATAGTAAACCCCTTTGAGTTCTGACACCTATATTTCTCAAGGAAAACTCTAGAAGCTTTGATTTTTTGTGAGCACGTTCCTTAAGTGCTAATCTAATATTTTGTCAATTTTCAAAAGAATTCACTTCTTTAGTGAGGAGATTTAGAATCTAGAATGGGAAGTCTAAAATCTAGTTCACAAAATACCTCATCATCTAGTTTTAACAACCTTATTTCTTAACTGGCAATTCCAATTCAACTAAAACTTTGTGAAAAGGTGTTTTAAGTATTATTTTTTATATTTTCAAAGGAATCCCTTCTTGTAATCAACATCTATTGAATGTATGTATAGTGGACATCTAATGTCTAGGTAGACAACTTCATTGGGAAAAAACTATTTTTAATTCATTTGTTTTCAAGTTTTTTTCTATCCTCACCATTTTATCACTTAGTTTCACCCTCTATAGGCTATGCCTCATTTATTGTTATCACACCCATGAAAACATCAAAGGCCAAGGGAAAACAAGAAAGAACCTTCCTCCTTTTTTTCAACCTTTTCAATGAGCTTCCTTCTCCCAAAATGTGAACCCTTGCCCTTGGCTAATGAATCATTTCCTTTCCCCTTCCTCCAATCAATGGCTTCCATCAATTCATGAACCAATGACAATTGGAAGAATTGGTCATCCTCTAATCAAATCAAGATGAAATTTGCATATGTAATGGAATTGCTTGCTTCCTCTTCCACATCTAAATCTTCGCTTCTATCAACCCTCAATCTTGATCGTCACCCATAAGGTTGGATGGAGGCCACCACTTTTTATCACAAGGAATATATTCATCTTTCATCCTAGGTGGGGCCACACCATTTTCTCCTTGTCTACTATGGTTCATTCACTATCCTTTTTTTTCCCCAATGCACACCTATTTTACCACGAAAAGTTTTGGTAAGTCCATCTCAATCTTCCTATGATTTCTCTCATTTTTTCATCTATTCAACTCCAACCCCAAGGTTCAATATGGTAGATTTAAGGCACAATGGTTTTTAAGGTTTGGAAACATCTACTACGTCATCATGAATCAACCACTAAATTAATCCTAACCTTAAATTCATAAGTATTTAAAAACATTCATATTTTATCTCAAAAAAATCACAACTAGTACAGTGGTGCAACCTAGTTCAAAATCACGTATAGTTCAAGTAGTTCAAGTCATTGAAGAACCTTTTGATTTTTTGTTGGGCTTGAATTTAACACAAGTTAGGATCGAGGAGGAAGTAGGTGGATGCAAGGTGTGCCCTCAAATTGACTTTGATTGCATCACCTAACCTTGGCATCGCCAATTGGGAACCAATGTGTGTTCCTTGGTGTTGATGTTGGAGGTCAAACTAGCTATAGTTGACAAACTTGAAATCATGTATGAAGGTGTTTTTGAAGGTAATGAAGCCATAATGTTAGTATGGTTAGCATTTCTCGAGGTTGAGCACTATTGGTGGTTGCAAGGTATGATGTTTCAAATCAAAGCAAAATATAAGGCAGAACTTTTTGTTTATATTGTGCATCACATTTTAAAGTTCTTGTAATTAAAGTAATGGAGCTCAAGGCTAGTGGTTTAAAAGTGAACAAAATGTTTTTCCAAAACACCTTTGAAGCTTGTAACAACTTTTATGAAACCATAGTTGAAGACATTTAACATTTACATCTACTTGTGGTTCCTATAGCCCAAAATTTCAATAAAATTGGCATCATTGCTTTCCTATTACCAATTTTTTTCTATTTGCATTGTCTAATGTGTTCAATCTATTTTTGTTTCAAATTAATCATTTTAACTAATCTCCACAAAATTGATCAACAATTTCGCTTAATCTTAAGAAGAAATAAGTAAGATGAACATACCACTATCCTAATATTATCTTAATTGACTAAATACCTTTTCCCTTAATTCAAACTATTTCATACCTACTTGTTGAAAATTCACTAATTATGACCATTCATCCATAAGAAAACTACCAAACTACCATAGATATAATCTAATCACTAAAGTTGGGGCTCACATGAGACCTTTAGATTGATCTAGTTTTCAACCACATGTAAAATTAGTGGAATCAGTCAAAGTATTTATTATTATTCAATAAATATAACCATTGAGCCATCATGTTTGGCTAGCTATACTTGTTAGGGAGGCGGTTGAACGACCATTAAATCAATGAAGTACATTAGTTCTAGGCATACATCCCAATATTAAAATTGCAGCATGTGCATATTTTCAACAAGTTGGACATGAGTTCAAGAATTTTCCTTTTATGGATGATAAATTCCAACAACTAATGAGAGAAGAGATCATGAAAACTTTGTAACCTATTTTCCAAGCACATTAATAACACATGTTGGTGTATTTGTGCAATAACAACAACCACAATCAAGTTTAAGCAATGGGATAGTACTGGTTAGTCAATAACTAATTTGGCAACAACTTGTTATACCATTTACAATAGGACAATGCAAAGTTGTATCTTATTCACCATACCTGATGTGGTCCCATAATTTACCACATTTTGTATTTATGGATCCTGATATGTATTTAACATATTATTTTGGGATCAAAAGAATTGATCCATTGATTCCTAGGAGTAAAGCGATCATAATTAATCAAAACCAAAACCACATGTGGAGCAACCCTATTAGTACCCTATTATAGTTCACATTTTTGGACTAGAATAATTGGTTTTGAATTCATGAAGAGTACATGTTCAATAGTTAATGGTAACATCCATACCTATAAACTTACTACCTTTCTATGGTGGAGGGATGCCACCCCAACCATTAAGAAAGGAATTTCACATCAACAACAAAGCAAAGGACCATTTGGAGAGTCACCTAGTGGAGGATTGTTCAGAGGAGGATCACTTAATAAAAACCCATTTGTAGGACCACCATTTAATCCATCTGATGGAGCATATGGATGGCCATCATTTGGACCAAATATGTGGGTACCCATCGGTTGTAATAAGACCTGAACCAACCAATAAATTGGTATATAGAAAGTTACAATATCCAACATATGTGAAGGATGTTGACCTTCATGCTCACATTAGAGTTTTTGAAAAAACGATTAAAGCTAATGGGGAGATTATGGAAATAGGCATCAACCTATTTGGTTTTATTTTAAAAGATAATATTTCAAAGTGGGGTGAAAACTTTGTACAAGATCATCCCACATGTACATTTTGAGAAATTGTGTTGCAACCTTAGTCTTGGGCTTGCGACCAAGGCAAGGGCTTGCGACCAAGGTAAGGGCTTGCAAAGGTGTGGGCCAAAAGTGAAGCGAGGAGTCACATTTCATGCTCCCATGAGTGCAAGAGAGTGCAAGGGAATGAACCCCCACACTCCCCAAATGAGCTCCCATTTTGGAAGTTAGAGTCCTAATGGATTTCCAAATTTTCAGAGGGCAATTGCAGGGGCCAAAACTCATTGGATTGAAAAGTTCCTTATATCATTGGAAAAATCTTGGAACGTAAATGTCTAAAATTGGCTTGCATGACCCATTTGGATACTTAGAACATAAATTATGGCCAAAAGAAGGGCCGGGAGTCAAATTCGCAATTTGATTCCTGACCATTAAAAGTCAAGAATTGCTCTGATTTACTTGCGTGCAAGTGGCGTGCCACATATTGTTGGATCTCGATGAGGGCTACAATTTTGCTTTAGACCTCATTTCAATTGGAGGTCTGAACACAAAGTCATGGGCCTCCAACGCTGCGGGAGTCCCAATTTCGGGAATTTTGGGATTCCCACTTGGGAGTCCCAGGACAAAATGCCATTTGGGTGTTGGCTTCGTGGCCAGGCATAGAGTATAGTATAAGGGGGAAGGTGGTGGCTTCCCCTAAATCTGGGTCGTGATGAATCTTGTGAATTTGTGTTTGCTCGTGGCTCATTTGTGCACCAAAAGTGTTCCAACTATGCACTAACCAATTTGTTATTTGGTTTGTGCATGTCCTTGTGAGTAATTGAGTTGCTTGTCAATCTTCTTAGTCCCCATCCCGGAACTCTAGCATGCCCCTCTACCCCTGAAGTGTTGCGAGCCAGGGAACGTGCCCCGACTTCTTATTCTTCTGTTATTTTCACCTTAGACTTACATTTGAGTCTATCAAAGGAGCTTGGGAGTGCGTCAAGTTGCATCACAAACTTCATGGGCCATGACTTAGCAATAATAGTAATGTGAAATTTTTTTTTCATGAATTTGTATGGAATAGACATGGATGTCATTCATTTATTTGTATTGTTTGAACATGAATGTTATGTGCATTGTTTAGACTCGAATGTCATATGCCTATTCATATTGTTTAAACACAAATGTTGTATGTTTATTCGTGTTATTTACACACAAAACTTGTGCACATGATTTATGCGTTTAAATATTGCACAACATTCATGTTCAAATAATATGAACCTATGAAATAACATAATTCACATAGATTTGGAATGAACCCATGAAGCCTATAAATTTGTGATGCGTAACAAATGTTTCATAAGTGTTTTTAAACTATGAAAAATGACAAATAAATCTACATGTAATTGAGAAACCTACAACAAATTGGTGAATGGGTAGAAGTTTACTCCCATGTTTATTGAAACTTGCAAATTGTTTTCAAGCCAAAACCATTGATATTTTTTTTACTAATATTTTTAGAGCAAGTTTGTAATTTAAGATTAACAATTGCATGTATGGAAAGAGATATTTTCATTAAACACAATGAAGCTACAGTGAAGAAGTGAACCAATTATAACAAATTACAATGTTTTGTTAACACAATTGGAAGTTAAACCAATTATGCAACTAGTAGTTAGATATACTACAATTAAACAACAACTAACTTGTTAAAACCATGGAAAAATAGGTCATGCCAAGGAGACTTGTCATAACAAAAAAAGGAAAAAATAATAGTACTTATTGTACTAATCAAGAAAATTGAATTTGTTGTTAAAATTACTATACAACCTATTAAACCAACTAAAGTAACTCTACAATACCCATACATTATTTGTTTTAGTGTTAAACATTGGCCAAGAGATTATCTTAAAAAGAATGAAATTCAAAAAATGTTCCACACTAAGATAAATCCTACTATTCCAATAGTTCCTAAACTTGTTAAACATGATACATGTTAGTCTAATTGTTGTTGTCACAAAACGTAATCAAATACCATAGCAACATGTCCTAAGAGAATGAGAATTGGTGAAAGCAAAAAGCAAAAGCTGATTGCCAAACAATGGAATGAATGTGTTACTCCTTTATCCATACTATTAGGGATTTGTAGAATGATGATCTTGGATCTCAAGTAGCATAACTACCAAGTGAACACATGAGTGTCAATGGTGAGCTTGTGAACATGAGCAATGAACATGAATGAATCTTTTAGGTATATTTTTATCACATGGCAAGAATATTCAAACCTAAACAAAAGATGCTTGCCACATTGGCAATCTATTTTTGCCACGCATATAAATGTTCTATCTACATGGCAAAATATTCCCACCTACATACATACACAATATACAAAACATTTTAACAATATAAAAGATAAAATTAACAATTTTTGGGCTATGATCACACATTTAAAGCTTGATTTTTAAATCTTGCTTTACAGGGAACATTATCAAAAATACAATACATTTGCTTTTGTGAACATTTTCAAAATCAAAATTAACATAGGTTCATTACATTTAGTCCAATACTAAAAAGTGGCAAACTGAAGCTAAACCTGAATAGCATCATTTTGGAAGGAAAATTAATTGGTTCAAACCACAGAAAAAAAAGCTTAAAGAACAAGTGTCTGCTTTGGAGAACCAAGATACAAAAGGCTTGACACAACTCAAGGATTCATTTTGCTTCAAATTAGCCCAAATTAGTGCTTTACAATCTCGACCTTTGACCCCTTTTAAGTGGCTTTAGTCAAGTTGACGGATTTGACTTTCAATTACACATAACCCAAAGTAGTTCATTACATAATTCCTAAGTTTCCTAGTCAATACATTTTCAAGCTGGGGTCCATAAGTTGTATTATTATTTTTTGCACTTAGTCATATTCTTTTTTTTTTTAGCCCAACCCATTTTAATGTTAGGGGACCTTGCATCTACTGGCACTTTCCAAACAGCCAACAGTGTGAAACAACTTTTCAAAGTAGAGACAACCTCCTAACGATTCCACATGCCCTTTTTCCTGTTCTATCATCAGTAAAAACGTGGTGCAAAGGATTTATATCCATCCATCTGGTTAAGCAATATAAGTCAAGATTGATGGGTTAGCTCCAGTTATTTAAAGGAAATTGCTAATTAAAAAGCAGGTACTTGAATCACAAAACCTTCAAATTGCAGTATTTCTCAAAAGAATTTCAAAAGTGTTCCACCTATTTACACACAGCCCCATATTTCAAAACTTTTATCACAAAGTTATCTAACCCTCAGTTGAAAGTCACCACATAACTAAACAGGAAACCATACCTATTGTATTGTCATTTAAAAACAATTGGCAGGCTACAGATAACCCTTATGTGAAGGAAGATTGGAACAACTGCAATTCAGTTCAAAGAAGAGGACACAAATTCTGTGCAGCTCAAGTTAGTGCCCACATCACAGTCCAGTTAACCCAGAACCGGACCGCCAACCAGGATGAGAACCAGACCAGACCAGTTACCCAACTAATCCACAAACTAGAATGAGAACCAGCCCAGGTTCCACAACCATCCATTACTAATCTGGGTAGCCAGGAAAATAGATAAGTGACCAAATTGTAAGATTTCTACTAGTGGGGATTCTTGGAGATGGATAGAGAGTTGCAGCTAAAATCCAGGCTTTTCTGTTGCATTCTGAGAATGAATCTTCTCTACTCATTGGTGCCACAGGTTTCAAGCATCATGGTGATGCAAAACCAGTGTAAGCAGCAAATGAAGACCAAACCCACAACTCCAAAACTGGGCTCAACAGAAAACAACAGACCAAAGATGTGTGCAAACCTCTTCAATTACATATTTTGCGTAACATGTAGAAGTGGGCTATCTGTAAACCCTCCCACAAGCCAAGTTTTGTGGATTTTGTGTCAAAATTGGTTGGATAAAAAATCTAGCTAACTTCAAAAACAAAATCAGCAGGATAAGAGACACTTGCTTACGATCCTAGTTCAACCTCTTTGGTTGATCATTTCATCAGCAACTAGTCCAGTGCTGCAAAGGTCAGTTGTAGCCAATCTGTTGTCATCAGAAAGCTCCTGCAAAGGTTTGTGATAAGCAGGAACAAAAGCAAAACTGGCAACAATTGGAGTGGTTTCTGAGCTGGAAAAATCTTTGATTGAGTCAGAAAGATTAGTGATTTTTTGAGATACATGGGGATTGGTAAATTTCAGTCAGGCATTTGAAGAGAAGCCAGGCGTTGCACCACTAGTTCGAAGCTATGGTTGCGTTCCAACATGCTAAGCCTTACAAACTCAGGTCCAGCTCCAAAATGGTGACCACTTCGAGCGATGATCCCCCTTGCTTTCAAGAAGGCTTGACAGTCTGGCTCCCTGTTGCATCGAAGCCAAGCAAATGCTGTATACCCAAATATCAATATCCAGTTCAGTTCCAATATTTTAAAAACTGATATCCTAAGTTAAGTGAATAGAGTTATCCACAAAGTCAGCCAAACTGACCAGAACGACCAGTTTCACTGAATTTGAGCATGAAATGCAATAAGTGACAAAAAAGGTACGCTGTCTTACAAGGTGGGGCTGAACTGATTTTACCACCACTGCTGGTGGCAAAAGAAATTTCATCTTCAGTTCTCAATTTGTATGGACACTGCAACATTCACTGCTGCTGTAACTCACATTATTTTTTTTCAAATCAAGTGCAATTAGTACTGCTGCTTCAGTACTTCATCCTCACTTTTTGAAAAGTTTATTCATTTGCTCCTCAAGGGCTTCCAAGTTTTGCTCATACCAGCAATGATAAGAACCGGTTCAACTTACCTACCTAAGTACCTCAACCTGTATCAAGAGGTTTCTTTCGAGGTATGGGTCCTGGTTCTAGCTAGTCCCATGCTCTGGTTCTTGTATCAGTCCCACCAAAAGGGTGTTGGTTAGTCATAAGAACCTGAACCTCAGGTTTAATCCTCCAAACCAGAGAACCTGCCATAGCTGCTGCAAACCTCTTTGTGTTTGAACAAACCCTTCAAAATCCAACCTTGGGACCTTTTGGGTCAGGATAATCAGCATACCTGGAGTGGGGGTGTGGTTTTTGTCAAAAAATGTGCAATGATCTGGTGAGAAATCCAAAAGACTGAAAGTTGTTGAGGAGGCAACAGCCGCACGCAACTGGTTCCATCTGTAGTTCATGATGGAATGTCCATAGTGGAACAGCAGGTCCTGGTTGTTGATGTGGTTGGAATCTGTGAGTAGAAGAGGCAGCAGTGGCTTCTTTTTTGCAGACTCTTGAAGCCTGCTTCTTCCATCATTGTTATATCCCTGGATGACTGCTCTCAGGATTTGTATTGCCCTCATCTGTGAATCCTGAGAAACCCCAATTGTATTCAGCTCCACAAACTTCACCATCTTCTTTGCCACAAGTGCATCTTTGACTATAGCCCATCTGCATACAAAACCACACTACTCATATCACAAGGCAAAAGTGCGAAAGATGCTCAAATCCAGAAATTTGGCAACATTCAATTACTGAGGGCACAGTTGAGATGCCATTTGATGAACCACTGCAATAGAGGAGTCCAGGTTATAGAAGAAGATAAAATTCTGAAAGGAAAGATCAAAGAAGAAGAGCTTTGAATCCATGAGAAAACACTCACAGACATGATTTTGCCAGAACAAATTATGGAGCCAAGACTTTGGAACACAAGAGGAAGACAGTATATTGAGGAGAAAAGCCCTTTCACAGGTGAAATACAGCAGCTTGGATGGTGGCATGATTTTGTCAGAGCCATCTATGTATGATCATGGAGGTGCGCAAGTTTGGAACACAAGAGAGAAAGACAACTACAATAAAATTGTGGAGACATAATCCAATCCGTACATACCCAATGCGAGTACCAGCATGGCCAGTGCATTTGGAGACTGTAAAGAGCATGAGATCATGGTCAGCTGGAGCAGTGATGGGCGTGTAGTGTGGCCAGTAGTATGCCAAGTCGTGGATCACAGGACCTGTGCCATTCACAACAGCATGCTGAATTCTGCCGTCTGGATTGTTGGGTGAAGTCACAAGCTCTATGTACGCTTCTTCGTTGCCTGATCTCTGCTTGAACGTTGTGGCATCCCCAGCCCAGTGGAACAACGCTGACCTCAAATAGTCTGTCACCACGGGATACGACTGCAAACACACACACACGCCCCCAACATACATAGCAACAGAATGTGAGTGAGACAAGTTTTTCCAAGAAGAAGATGGTGTTGTTTATTGTGGTGTAATCTGTTGCTTTCCTTCCACAGAGCAGTTTCGAATTGCAGAACTACTAGGATGAATGGCTGGTCCGTATGAAGGAGGTTGACGGTTTAAAGCAAGCGCTTAGTGAGCTGCCGGCCGCATCACACAGGCGGACAGCAGATATACGTTATTGCAGATGTGGTCTTTTGTGGAGACAAAATTCAACGTGTTGAGAGTGATAGAGTTGTTCATGATGCCTGGCTGCGCTGCTGAAACTACAGTAAAGACGTTGAAGAGGCCTGCTTACAGAGTAAAAGGGAGCTGCAGAAACGACACTGATGGGTTTTGTTTGTTCCCCTGGCGAGCTCAGAGCGTACAACGCTGCTTGATACAGCTGTGTGGAGCCAGTGCCCACCACAATGTGGCGGCCTTCAGTGATGGCATTCCCTACAATTGCGTGCAATGCTCTGATTTGCACGTCCAGCTCATGCTCCATGAACCACACGTGCTGGCTGTGCGCAAAGTAGCTCATTCTTTGCCACCCCGGGATCACGGTAGTGCTGCTTTCGCCATTGGCCAGCCAGTAAGCCTCGTACATTGTTGGGTCACCACTGCAAAATTCACAAACGCCCGGGCTCTTTCTCTCCTCAGAAACAGATCGCCAAATTCCTCACAACAACTAACAAAATAGCTTGAAAACAACAAGCTGGAACCTCAGCAGCACAAATCTGCAAAATTCAGCTGCTGCAACGGGAAAAAAGCATAGCAAGCAGCCACTCACTGGTCCAGGTCGATGATGCATTCAGAAACAGCTTGAGAGCAATCAGAACCTCCAAAGCATGCGTGACACTTGCATGCTGCACTAGCGGACCTGCTTGCATCAGCCGGCTGCTGGCTGGTAATCAAGTGCCCGTGACCAGAGCATGGAAGAGACTTCGGCAATACTTCAAGACCTTGTTTGCCCACTGCATACAGCTGCTCAGGACTTGAAGAGATATCAATATGTACAAAGTTCTGCTCATTGGGTTGTTTTCTCTGGAAGAGCAAGACCGAGAAAAGGAGAATGTTCAAAGCCATCGTGCAGGTTAACAAGAGATTCTGGGATTGCTCTGATTTCTGGCACCCGCTACCACCAGCATGAGCAACATGAGCTGCCGATTGACAGCTCCTAGACAGCTGGGAGCTGGGCAAGGAAGCGGCCACCAGGTGCTTTCGCTTCTCACGCTCTGGTTTTAAGATCTCTTCTGACGCCATCAGCTGCTGCTGCTGTCCATTTCGTCTTACCACGCTATTACATTCCTGCATCTTTTCGGCTTTCACTGCCATATTTCTCTTGGGGGAGGAAGCAGCAGCTGGGAGCGGCACCGTGGACCAAAAAAACAACCAAATTTCCCTTAAAGAGCTACCTACTCAAGCTCCATTTCTTTCTTTCTCCAGAGCTTACAGAGGGTGGTAATTTGAAGAATGAGGGTACAAGGAAGCTGGAACTCCAACAAAGCGCTACACACAACTTTCTTAGTTCTTTTTGTGTTCGAGGAGAAACACTGCTGCAAACTCTGTTCGCTACTCTTGTGCTGTTAAAATTCACAACAAAAACGAAAACAACAACAGCACGAACAACCGCAGTTATCCTCAATCTAGGTCACAGCTAGCCTTGCAAAAATCCACGACATCCGTAAACGTTTCTAGAAGAACAACCTGAAATCAAGCAAAAAGTAGATAGACAGGCCCATCCATACCTCTAAGAAAAAAAGAGCTTCAACATCCTCGGCTGGAATTAAGATTTCAGACATTGATGACCAGAGGAGAGAAATGCAGCAACAGCAGAAATTCCACAACTAACAAGTTCAGCTCAGCAGCTGAGGAGCTTCAGTACCTTAAAAAGAAACACAAATGAGCAAACTCAAAACTTTCCCAGCACCAGACTGCTGCAACAAACGAATAAAAAACAAGAAGCACAACAACCGATGGTGGAAGTGAGTAGTTGCCTACTCCTCCCCTTCCCATACCCACAAACTCGCAGTGTTATGAAGCGCAGGTACCTACTGCCCACTTAAGAGACCTACTCATGTACACATCTTTTTTATTGCAGGCTAGGAGACAATTACAACAGCTTCTTTCCTTCTTCTTTATAATGTGTTAACTAATTTATAACAAGCGGCGATGCCTCCATCCCTCGCATCATAATGCTCTCTGCCCATTAAATGGCAAGTTCAAACTAACAACAGTTAAGTAGGAAAATGTTCTCATCAAGTTTCCATTCTCCCCAGAGTAAAAGAAGAAGTAAGGACTCGATCACCATGGATTTGCCCCCTTCCATGGCAAGTTCCAATCGGCCACTTCTTTAAAGTTCCCAAAAACTCGAACTCTCGTAACTTCACAAACAGTAAAGCAGGTAGGGTAAGCACACCTATCACCGAACACACGCCGGTGTCCGATCGGAGCAAGAGTTCAATGCAACCCGGTTACACTGGCTAGCATGCACTTCGCACCCCATGATCAAACATGTTGTGTGAAAATTTTATGTTTGGTTCTTTTATAACTTCTGCCTAGGGAGATTGTTTTGTGTTTGGTCATAGGATAAATTTAGATCATGCTGGTGTTATTTGCATCCTAGTTAAAAATAAAAATGTGTTTGGTGATGGGAGTCATTCCTTGCATTTCTAAAGAAATTATTGCCCAATCTTACATGGAAGGTGTTTGGTCATAAGTGTAAAGCACATTATGGGGAAAACTTCAAACCATTTCACATTTAAGATTTGTTTGATAATGGGGTGATGTAACATTGGACTGCAATATTTAAGGTTTCTGGTACAAACAATCTTCTAAATGCACAAATAGCATTTCAAACTTCAAAGTACAATAACATTTTCTCATGAAAACACAAAACATATTAATGACCCTAAAAAGCATGTAGCTTCCCCACTTGCAAACACATTGGAATCCTAGCAAAGCATGCATTTGAATCATTAGTTCAATTTTAAAAAGTTAATATTACATGAACTCAAATTAATATTATATAAATCAATTCTACTAAGAGAAATATAGTAAATTTTTGCATTATTGTTGGATTCAAGAACATGCAATCCCAAGAGTAGTAAGGAGTTTAGGTAGATATGGTTCAAATAAATTTTTGCATATCACAACCAATCAAAATTTGAAGCACGCACCTAGATGGCCTACACATCAACCAAAAATATCAATTTAATGTGGAATGATTGTACTAAGTTTTGGAATTCTTATAGGAGGTTAAACTTCATACCTCTTATAGGTTTTAATCGAACATCATCAAGTTGTTGAAAATTAAAGTTAAAAAGTAAAGGGCCACCATGATGTTTAATATACACTAGTGTGAACCTGGAGCCAATGGGATTATGCCAGAGAAAAAGAAATAAGTAAAAGATAAGTAAAAGACGGACAGACAGACACTGTAGCTTTAATATATAAGATTGTAAAAAATGATTTGGATTGTAAGAACCAACAATAGTAGATAAGCAAAACATTCCACTTGCAAAAGTAGCACAAATAGAAGTAACACAAGCAAAGAAATTGGCAAAAACAAATAAGGTTCTTGCCCTAAGGAAGATGGACCATCAAAATTTTGGAAGAAGCAATGGAAAGAGGTCGAGCTTCTTTAAGGAAAGCAAGCAAATTTTGGCACATACCCCATCACCTTTCTTTTAGATCACTTGAATGGCAAGACAAGGTCAAAAAAGGTAGGCTCACAAGGTGTGTTAATAAATGAAGAAGATAAAACATTCATGGCTTGAGTTTTGGGTATGCAAGATTTAGAACTTTCCATTACTTTATGATAGTTGAAGACAAAGGTGGTAAACTTACTTGAACTAGACTTGCCCCCTTCAAAGATGATTGCTTAGACATACTAATGGTATTGGTTTAAGTGTTGACATTTAAAGTTCAACATTTAACTTGGAAAAGGAATTGAAATCTATAAGGCACACGAGGTTTGACAAGTTAATCATGTAGTAGTTTTTACCAAAATTTGTAAACATTCTACATCAAACACAAGTAAAAAATTGACCACATTTGGAATTCAAATGAAATAGGGATTTAAGTAATGTGATAGTTTGGGGCAAGGATCTTGGCAAGAAGGGGTTCACATCAAGTTTATAATATTAGTCTAAGATTTGGTTGGCATTAAATTGTCTTGTGAATGTAAAGGTTTCCTTGCTTAGATTTTATATATTTAAAGGTGAAAGGATTAAAAATGATTACATTAGATATTACAAATCAAAGACACACATGGCAATGCAAACAACAGCATGGATAACAACTTTCCTATTCAAGGAATTCTTTTCATTTTTTAATAAGTCAATTTCTAAAGGGCATATTTCCATCAAATCGATACCTATTACATGTTAATTTCCAGCATATGGTCATCCCTGGACCATTCCAAAGAAAATTTTAAAATAATTACCTCATTTTCAAATTTAACTATGTCATATTATTTTATAACTTTTTCTTTTTCATGTTAACTTTCATAATAACTATTTCCCACCTTTCTTAACAATTACCTCCATTTTAGAATTATTTCATTTTTTTTCCTATCCACCAACATGAATATAAAAAAAAAATTAACATGTGTCTTTTCATGTCCATGATATATGTATAAATTTAAATTAAATTGATAATGACATAAATATATGAAAACATAAAAGAAAATTTTAAAAATTGATCATCATGGTAACGTGCAACAATGTAGAGCTCAAATTATTTTTTAAGTTTACAATCATTAATAATATCATCATAAATTTCTTGCATCACAATTTGACAGTAATAATTGTGTAAAACTAATTTTTTAATATATTTTTAAATTTTAATCATAAATATCATGTGCTGAAAACATGTTTGAAACACATATAAATAGGATGCACGATTTTATTATGAATGCAAAAATCTTTCATCTTATTTACATGTGCTTCATGCATCTTCTAGAAGCACATCATTTGTGTTTAAAGAATGCAAACCTATGAAAAAGCAAATTACACATAATTATTATTGTCAAATCGGCTAAGAGGTTTCTGATGATTTGCAAAAAAAAATGAGGATATGAAACTGAAACTTTTTGGATTGCATGAACACACCATGGAAACCTCCTATAGATATTTTTGCATATGTTCATGTATCCAATATGAGTATGTGTGGAAGCATGATCTCTACATAGATAATTGTTCATATCAAATATGAACATATCATGGAAGCATTTCTAAAAAGATTCTTAGATAGATGCTCATACGCCAAAAATACTATAATTCATGATAGTAGAAAGATAAAATAGTTGCTGAATCTAGCTAATAGGGTTTTTTTCACGTGCAGGCGAGAGGTGATTTGCATTTAAGCAGTGTTCTCAATGGATAGGGCGTGCTTTCAAGAGGCTGTCATTGGATCAAATACTTGACAATGCGAAGCCAAGCAAGGTTGCAGGTAGGTTTTTCATAGGAGAACAATTCTAGATGGGCATGGTTCACATGTTACATTGGAAGCCACAAAACAAGCACAACAACTTAGGTTGGATATGGTCACCTTACCTTTATGACACTTCCCATGTTTTGTAACCTTTAAATGTGTTGTTTCAAGCCTTTCAAAAATATTTTCAAAAAATAGAGAAACAATGGCATGGTTAGAAACAATCATTTTGAACCAAACAAATGCAAACTTGTTGGTTGGGTGGACAAGGTTCTAAATCAAACATTGTCCCAAAAAAACATCATGACTGAGTTTAAAGAATACAAATTTGACCACTCAATCCCAAGGCTGTGTGGATCAAAAGACGAGACCAAATGATGCATACACAATAAAACCTATTGACATTTCTTGTGAAAATAATGTTTTTTTGTAATAATGGAATTATTGATGAACTTGTTAACAATGGGGAGCTACCACATAATTAATGAAAATAACAATTATTCAAGATGATGCATGAACAAAATTTCAATATGTTGACCAAAAATTAAAATTTTAAAACAATGTGGAAATGTCATTGAGTCCATGTATTTCTTAGAAAATAAACTAAACCTATGGAAGGTACTTTTAACCTATTAGTTGACCTAGATGGACCTAGTCCCACTTGTGAAATCCATAATTATAGGAATGGAATTCAAATTCCTTTGTATTTGACCAATACATTGTCCTTATTGCATTTACATGTAAGGAAAACAACCATTAATAGGCTACAACCAATCACATATAATGAATATTTATAAATTTTACAACAAAAAATCCTTAGATAAGGAGGCAACATATATTTATAGGGAAAAAAACCAAAAATAAATAAAATGAGAAGGTTAAGCAAATTGTTGATTCATTCATTATGGCTAAAAGAACAACTCAAAGGCTAATAGAAAAACATGATAGAACAAATTTTAACAATGTTTCATCTACAATTGTAATAAGAGAAATGAAAGCACAAATTTCATAAATTTTTTGTTGCAAGTTTCAAAGCCCACCTTCTAGGGTTTAAAGGAGTCAATATTGGGTTTACATTTGAGCTTTAAAAAGTAATTAAGGCAATAGCAATTGCTTGACAAAAATCAAAGGGTTGTGTTACATCAAGGTTGTAACATACCATTAATTTGTGAGAGAATGAAGTTGGGGGAAGTGTGGGGGTTCCAAGATTAGGAAGAAAAACATGACAACACACATAAAATAAGAATAAAATTATGATGTAAAAAGAACAAAACAACGATCAACAACATGAAGATGATAAGGAAAAGGCAACAATTAAAAGGAGGTGGCAATCAACAACACAAGCCAATGATTAGGAACAAACAAGGATCACAACAAAAAAAGGTGATAAAAAAGAGGTGGCAATCACCAATATAATAGGATGATTAAGAGGAGGCAATCATCAACAACAAAAGATGATGATGAGGAAAAGGTCCATTACCAACAAAAAAGGACAATCAAAAGGAGGTGATGATTGCCAACATATCAACTCAATCAAGAAAAGGTGGTGATTAACAACATAAGATGATGATTAAGAAGAAACATCCATCACCACTAATAGAAGATAATCAAGAAAAAACATCCATGACAACAAGAGAGGACCATTAGAAGGCATCCATCACCAACAAAAAATAAAAATAAGAAGAGGTGGGGATCACCAACAAAAGAAGATAATCAAGAAGATGTGTCAATCACCAATAGAAAACAACAATCACGGGGAAGCAATGATCAACAATGGAAAATGATGATCAAGAAAAGGTGGCGATCACCAACAAAAGATGACAATGAAAAAGAGGCAATGATCACCAACAAAAAAAGACAATCATGAGGAAATGTTGATCACCACAAAAAAAACATGATCAAGAAGAAACAACAATTACTAACAAAAGAAGACAATCAAGAAAATGCATTAATCATCAACAAAAGAGGAGGATCACAAGGAGGTATCAATCACCCCAAAAAAATGACGATTAAGAAGAGGTGGGGATCATTAATAGAAGAGGGTGATCTCAAGAGGAGGCATTAATCACCAATAGAAGAGGACAAGATGAAGAGGTGATTATCAACAACGAAAGACAATGATTAAGAGGAAGCAATGGACACCACCAAAATGTGACAATTAAGAAGAGGTGATGATCACCAACATAAAATGACAATAAAAAGGAAACAAGGATTGATAACAAAAAATGATGATCGTGAGGAAGCGATAATCACCAATAGAAAAGGAAGATTAAAAAGAGGTAACAGTCACTAACAAAAGATGAATATTGAGAGGAGGTGTTCATCACTAATAGAAAACAAAGATGAAAAAGAGGCATTAATTGACAAAAGAAAAGAACAATCGAAAGGTTATGGTGATTAACAATAGAAGAATACAATCAAGAAAAAGGCAATGATCACCAATAGAAAATGACAATTAGGAAGAGGTGGCCACCACTAACAAAAGAGGATGATCAAGAGGGGGTGATAATCAACAACAATAGATGATAGCCAAGAGGAAGCAAAATTCATTAATAAAAGTTATGATGAGGAAGAAAATGTGATCAACAACAAAAGATGACAATAAAAAAGAAATGGTGATAAACAACAATAGATGATAATTAAGAGGAGGTGGAGATCACCAATAAAAATTATGATGAAGAGGAAGTTATGATCAACAACAAAAGATGACAATCAAAAGAAGATCGTAATCAACAACAAAAAATGATAATCAAGAGGAAGCAAATATCACCAATAAAGTTACAATGAGAAGGAAGTTGTGATCAACAACATAAAATGACAATGAAGAAAAGGTGGTGATCACCAACAAAAGATGATGATTAGGAGGAGGTTACAACCACTAACAAAAGAAGATGATCATGAATAGGTGATGATCACCAGTAAAATATGATGATTAAAAGGAGGTAACAACCATTAACAAAAGAAGACAATTAGAAAGAGGTGGTGATCAACAACAAAAGATGACAATCATGAGAAAACAATCAATAATAAAAAACGATGATGGAGAGGTGAGGAGATCACTTAGAAAATGATGACAAGGAAAACCAACATGTGCGCACCACTAATTGTGCAAATAGACCAAGAAGAAAAAGGAAAACAACTAAAATTTCCTTAAACATCTAAACATGAGCACACCACTAAACCTTGAAGATTGTGCAAAAAATGTGGCATCATTCGAAACTTTAAGGTTACACAAATGACACATTGCCCGTGATTATAGATCTTGTTACAAATTTTTGTGGTGAGGATAAATGTTTTTACATAAAATTAACATTTTTCACATCCATCCATTTTTGTGAAGGGTTTATTGTTGTCTACTTGTCAAATTTTGAATGTTCATTAAAAGGGAACAAAATGTTTATTCATAAGGACAATGTTTGCTTAAGAATTTTTTAAACCAATGGACCCATTCTTTTGGGGAGGGATAATTTTCACGTCTTACACCAAATCAAATGATTCAAACAACTATGGATGTGTTCAAAGATGAAGCATGAGTTCTCTTTAAACCTCATAGGCAAAAAAAACCATTCCTAGTGTGCAATTTATCTTGAAGTCCTTATGTGTTTGGTGACCAACCTAGCTACCCTAACATTTTATCATCATGGTTTTGCCCCTTTAAATGGCAAAATCTAACTATCAACAAGTTAGAATAGGAATTGTTCTATCAAGTTCCCAAAACCTTGAACTCTCATAAATTCACATAGAATAAAATATAATAAACACCTGATCATGTCTTTGCTTTTGAAACAAATAAACAACAACTAAAATAGGAAATGTTCTTATCAAGTTCCCAAAAACTCGAACTCATAATTCACACACACTAATATTGCGGTTCACATTAATTAATTGGGGGAGGTGGGGCCCAAGGTACAATTTTATTTTGTAATAAATTGATTGATTGGCTCAATAGGGAAAAAATCGTTTTTTAAATCAAAAGTTTCAACAATCAATTTTTTAAAAATCCATTCCACTTTGAAGTGGGAGTGATTTGAAACAAAAGATTTATTATCACCAAGACTATACACATGAATAGTCCCCCTTTGGCCCATCCATACAGTTGAGAGGAAAACAACATTTGCCAAAGCATATGGTGTAAAAAGAGGTGGCATTTGGAATGTGTTGAGAATATAGCAAAGAACATGGGGAACAAATTGGGAACACGATGAAAACCCATTGGGCACCTGATGAGAATACTTTGAGAATGAGGGAAAATGAAAAAAAACTTCTCCCCGCCCCCACCCCAACCCAAAAGGAATAAAATCAGGGCACCTTGAGCCCACGCAGAGCTCCCCACTCTAAACCCATGCAATTTCTCTTCCCAAAACTGTTCATCACCATTTTTGGCCTAGGCTAGTGGCAGGGGCAGAATTACAGGGACATAGTGAGTAACACCTGATGAACACTCCTCAAAATCAAAATGTGGGACCAAATGAGAAAACATCTGTTCCATAGTCTCTGCCATACACTAACAAGCAAACCTAAGTGAAATTAAAATATGTATGGAATAATATGCTGTAAAATCTCAACAACATTAACTAGCAAATTAGGGGTTGAAATGACAAAACAACTCTAATGAAGAGGCACCCAAGATCCAAGCCCAATTTACCCAATAAAGCTTAAATTTAACACCTAACAATTTACCTTCCCCCACCCCCCCCCAAAAGCCAAAAACCCCAAAAAAATGAAGAAAACAGCTTCCAACGGGGAAAAAGTCAAGCTGCTGATCTTGAGCACACACAAAAATACAAACTCTATCAGAAAACCGGATTACAACCCAAATCATTTAGATTACCCAAACTTAGTATCCTTCCTTAGCTACCTTCAAAGATGGCGAATGCACATATACCTTGCTTCTCTGAAATGGAGCCATGAAAAATGGGGTGGACAAGCCAAATATGGGATGGTGACTAGAAGCTAGAAGCTACATGCAAGCGCGCCATTACTACACGCAACACAGTGATGAGAGAAAAGTTTTTTTACCTTATTAATTTAAGCGTGTAGTAGTATGTGGTGGTATATGTATTGGTGCAGCATTAAAAAAGAGATGATCTCCAATGGCCGGAAATAAAGCCTCCAGTTGGATTTTGCCATTAAGTTACCACTTGTCATCATTGACTTCTCATAACAGCATTTATACTTTTATAGTTTCTTTAGTAGTTATGATTTCGGTGGCCTTTGGAAAGTACCAAACATCAAACTGCGGTCCTTTTTTGTGTTATCAGTTAACTTTACTCCATTTGGAGGAGTACATGAAAGTTACTTAAGCAGCCAGCTATTATTTTTTGGGTAATTTAACACATGCTTTAAATAGTACTTATTATGTGCTGTGTGTTGTGATCATTTGTGTCTTTATTTTCTTTTCTCGATTGTCTCTTGTTTCTGTTTGCCCTTGTTGTGTTGTGGGACCTCAGGACTCCGGCCATGCTAAGCCAAGTAGGTGCCCATAAAGGCAAGTAACGTATATTTAAAGGAGGAGATTTTAGATAATGCAAACTAGTGACAAGGGTAATGTCCCACATATAAATGGTACCTGCACCTCTTGAGTGAGGCCTCTAAACTGTTACATTTAAGCCTGGGAAATGTTTAATTTAATTTTACCAAACCACCAGTCTAGGTTCTGATTTACTCCAAGGTCCCTAGTTGGCGCCCCATGGTGAAAACAAATTTAACATTTCCCCAGGTTAAATATAGGTACTTAGAGGCCTCAATCAAGAAGGAGCAGGTAAGATTCGAGGTGCTAGTTCACCCCAAGGCCCCCTAGTTTGGCCTCAGTGAACCAGCACTACAGTGGTACCAGTTTTTTTTTTTTTTTTGGCGAAATCTTTCCAAAATGCGATTTTTATTATTAAAGGGAATACTTTGTCACAGATTTTTTGAAATTTTGAAAAAAAAATCGCCAATAAAGTAGAGGTTTTGAGCTGGTTTCCTCAGATTTAGAGGCCCTCCTCCTGTAGGTCACGAAATAAAAGTAGGAACACAAAAAACATTTATTGCCTTGCCTGTCATGTTGCCATTTAATGCTAAATCCTTCTTGGGATGCTAGCCAATGGTGCTACATGAGAAAATTGAAAAAACAATCACTGAGTGGTACAGTACACCACGGTTAAAACTCCCCTTACATATTTATTTATCTCCTTTTGAAAATTATAAATATTTGGTCTCTAGTAGTAAATCACTGTTCAAAGTCCACATTTAAGGTTTCCCAGGTTGAAATCTAACCATTTAAGAGGCTTCACTCAAGAAGGCGAAGGTATCATTGTAGGTGTTCGTTCAACCTGGCCATGTGTGAGTAATATTCACATCGGAGGATTATGACTGTGCTTAGTAAGTTATTGGTTCTGTGCCTAGTAAGTTATTAGTTTTGTGTGTCTCACGTGTGTTTGCGGTGGAGTGAGCCAAACACTAAACAGCAGCAATGAATTAAATATGGTGTGTGGTCTGCGACATGTTCTAATAGTCAGGGTTGTGGACCTAATGATCCGAACCTCGTTGTTTACTAGGCTCGCCTTGGTGAACCAAACCTGGTTGGACCCTCACCCCTTGAAGCCCACCCGCTGCTTTTTGGACTTGTTCGCCACAACCTAGCCTTACCCCAGGTCCCTCACAAACAACTTTTTTCTCGTTTATCTATTGTTCCAAATTCTTGTCCCCGACTCCCAAGGATCGCATTCTTCTTGGGCTAGATCATCACCCCCTACAAGCCCACCTTCTCCCTGGCGCCATCTCCCTGGGAACAGCACCTGGGCCCACCTTCTCCCTCGCCCTAGTTCCTCCCTGGGGAATCGCCCCAAGCCCATCTCCTCCTCAGTCATTGCCCATCCCTAGGGACTCAACTTCTTTCTGGTCCATATCATCTCCCTAGCCCCATATCCTCCCCGAGCTCGCCTTCTCCTTAGGAAATGTTTTCTCCCCCTCCATCTCCCCAAGGACACATTTTCTCTCTAGGGAATGTTTTTTCCTCAGCCCACATCCTCTCCTCGAACCCACCTTCTCCTTGAAGAAGGTCTTTTTCAGCCCACATCCTTTTCACAAGCTCATCCCTTCACTAGGCTCGCCTTCTCCCCAAGGAACACCTTCTCTTCAACCCCATCACCCTAAGGAACGTCTTCTCTTCATCCCACATCCTTTCCCCAACCCTATCCCCTTTACAGGCCCACCTTTTCCCCAAGGAACATTTTCTCCCCATCCTACATCCCCCCCTCAGCCCCATATTTTCCTAAACCACTATGCATCCCTGGGGACACATTTTCTCTTTGGGGAACCCCATAATGTTTTTAAAGTTATCATTGTTTTCAAAGCATAATGTTTCCATGAAGTGGTCATAAAACCTACTCAGATGGCACATTCGATTGTTTGACATCCAATGATTTCCTTTGAAAAAAAAATATCCATCCATTTTTGGGAATAAAATCAAAGTTTGTGATATGACAATGTTTGATCTCATTATTACTAATACAAAGTTGACAACATCAAATTTTTTAAACCCTATGGACAAAAGGAATTTGCACCTTTCAAGCAAGGCAAAATCTCTTTTAATTTTTTCCACTTATATTTGTTGTATTTTAATCATTATCACAATCCAAATGGAAGTTCTCCCTTTTTTTTTTCCCATGTTGCACACTTGTAGTTCAATTTTGTTTAGTGTTGTTGTAAGAATGACGAATTTTTAAGTTAATGTTATATCTATGAAATTTTTTGGTCAAGTTGATACACCAAGTGGAAACTTTGCATGTTTTTACATTGAATTACATCATTTTCCCTAGGGTCGCTTTAGCTACTGCAAATTCCACTAGGTGATGAAGCAAAAAAATGGGTATGGCTTTCATAAATATTGTTCATACACAGTCATTCCATGGTCAAAAGTACTTGATTTTCTATAGATGGCAAGTGCAATCAACTTGGGAAAGAAATGTAATTTGTTTTAAAGAAAGTTACGTCAGTTCCTTTTGGTTCATTCCAAGCGCCTAGAATCAATAGTTGTCTCACAATGTTGGCATACCATTATGCATTTGGGCTTGAAAATGAATAAATGAAAATCCTCCGACAATGGATTGACCAGGAAGTCGACCCAAGAAGAACAAATGAATGCACAACAAATCCATCAAGATTGGTTATCAATGTGCCTTTAGGGTTGGGCAAAGTTGTGTTGCACTTGACCTTGGACTTCTACACTGTTATAGCATGGAACATGTTGAGAACTAAATTGTTCATCAAGCCATAATGGCCATCAAGCCACAATGTTTAAAGGTATGCACCTAGAATATGTGCCATGATTGGGGCATGCCATGAAAGATTGGATCATGGACAATGTTAGGCTTGGTTAATCCGCCATGCAAATCATAGTAAAACATGAATAACACTTTATTTTGATGAAGATCCCACCAAAGAATCATGGATTCGTAGTCATTTTGTCCTCCCACATGATATTCACAATGCCTATGGATTTGTATGTTATTTTGGAGTACAAATGCCACAGGGATGTCACAACTAATGTTAGGCTCTAAGCATATGCAAATCCCAAAAACTTTTTTTCTTCTAGTAAGAACTACTTGGTTCAAAATCATCTAGCCTCAAATCTATTCTTAGCATCTAAACTCCGTACCATAAAAAACTAATGGTGGATCTATGGCATGAAAAGGCTATTGCTTATGATGTAACTTTTGGAACAAATGATAAGAAGGTATTATTGCCAATTTTCCTTCAATGTCTCGTCTCTTTTGGATCAACATGGTCTTCCTAGCCAATGAACATTTTGCTTATTGCAATTCCCACTATATACATTCATGTTCTTCAACAAGTGGCAAAATGGAATTCTTGTGGGGTAGATTGTATCCATTTGGAACAAGAATGTGGACTTTCAACAATGGTTGACAACATTGAAAGCCAAACTCCAACATTATTTTTTTGAATGAAATCTTAATGCATTTATTGTCAACCATGTTAATGTAGAGATAAACACAATCAAATAAGTATAACTCTTACATATCCCAAGATGATTATGGATAGGGTGGATGGCCTTCCCTCGAGAAGGCAATATATATGTATTAAAATGAATTCCCCTGAAGAAAGAAATTCCAAATATTCATGTGTTGTTGTGCCCGAAAATTCTCGAAGATATAGTTCACCACCATCTACTTGGGGGGGGGGGTTAAGTTCTTGGAAATGCAATTCAAGGAGGAAGGTTCCAAGGATAGATTTCCCGAGGAGCAAGGACTAGGTAAATTCAATTTGACGAAAAACATAGATTTTCTAGGGAAATTAATGGCAATGTTCAATTTGGTTTGGTATTTCTAGATGGTCTCTAAAAAAAATACCTAATCATCTTCATGTGCAATGTGTGCTTTCCACATTTGATCATGTTCTTCTACCTTTGGCACGTTCATCAAACTTAGCTAAAGCATTCTTTTAAGAAAATTATTGACCTTGTGGCTTGTTCACATGTCTTCATTGAAATGGGGGATGTCATGAACCTAAGAGAGGTTGGAGTACACGTGGGAACATGCCTAACACAAGTTAAAGTTGAAAGAGGGGCCTTGAATAAACTTCGCTAGTTCGGCACCAATTATCCTTCAGTTAATCCATTTTTTATTACATTGATGCATATAGGCATCAAAAGTCAACATGTGGTGCACAAGTGCAAAGAATATGTGGTATGCCAACCAAGACACTAATGCAGCTATAAAGGCTTATCATGGGAGCTTGAAGGAAAGGTTGAAAAACATGAAGTGCAAGTTGGAAGACCAAATATTAGACTAATTGAATCATCAATCAGTTTCCAACATGGACACTCACTACTAGTACATGGGCATGTGAAAATGGAGAGGGTTCCTTTACATTCAATGCATAGAAAAGTATTTGTCCAACACATGGTGATTAGCACAAGATATCTTATGTTTGCACATCCATTTCCCCATGTCCGAAAGCACAAAACCAACAATTATGCAATTGTAATCACACAAGGATGTATAACATAGAATCATGAATCCCTACTTCAAATGGGCATTTTGTGATTGCTCGTGGGCACAAAAATGCAACCTATGCAAACATTAAATTATTGTGCTTATGAAGATGAGGCCTAACCTTCCACTTGGGACTATTGTTTCAACATGCAATTCACAGCTTGGGATGGTGGCATTCCTTCTCCCAAGCCCACACCAAAAGCAATTAGGGATTTAGTATCCTTCGGGCCATCCAAGGCATCACAAAGTCTAACCACATACACACCATTGGCTCCTTTGACCCCTTCGCAGTTTGTCCTTAGTGAAATCTTGAAAGTTATTGGCGTTTTATTTCATGTTGTGGGAGATAATGACTACTTATAATCTTAAATTTTTGCAAAGTTCAAGCACATATGTGGGAAAATGGAAACATTAAAGTCTCAACTTGAGGCTAGCATGTGCCACCCCTTCAACAAGTCTCTCATTATTATCATGAATGGAAGTTCCCTTAGCCTTAAGTGGAAGCTTAACTTTGTTGATGGCATGAAATTGAAACACCGTAGCCCCACACCTCCTAGCCAACTATTAAGGGGGTAGGATGATTACATGATTTGGATGAACATAGCATTTAGGATGGGGACTATTCATGGAACATTATAGTTTTGAATTTTGAAATTTTGTTGGTTTTGAAATCATGATGATGTGACTTGGGACTAGCCAAAGAGGGAAGATCTAGGGAAGAGGAGGAGAAGATTCTTAGACACACATTTTGGAAAAATAAGAGGAATTATAGGAACTTGTAGTAGAAAACCACAAATTATGTTTTGATATACCACATATTTCAATCATTGTTTTGATTTTTTTCAACAAAACATGGGATTCTATTATAATTTTTATTCATGTTTATAAGTAATATAGAGAAGCACAAATTTCTACAATGAATTATATGTTTATATTGTTGTGTGAATTTTATGTAGTATCAAATATGATGAAATGAATTATAATCTTGTTTTTGCAATTTTTTATAATGTATTATGAAGTGCAAATTCTGGTTATATGAAATAACCATGAATATGGTGTTTTAATGAATGGCAATGTTAAGTGTGTTGAAAAACAAGGCAAAAATAGTGAATGTATGCATGTGAAATGCAAATATGTTGTTATAATAATGTGGAATAAGTTTGCAAGAATTAAATTTCACTTCTACCATTTGGCAACCATCTTGTGAGGAATTTTTTTCTATTTTTTAAACAGTAATGAAAAGGTTTTTTACAATTTTTGTTGTTACATTATAGATGAATAGTGTTTTTTTTTTCAATTTAGAATTTAAAGGGGTATGTTAGAAAGCATTAGAGGTCTAAATGGTTGACGCCATAAGGACTACAAAATGATTTATAGACTCTGAAGATGAAGAATTGTCAAACAAGATGAATTAGATGGTGACTTAGAGTTTACAATGATAATTAAACTTTGAGGCAAATTGGTAAATTATTGAAAAACAAACAGAAGACAATTTTGAAAATGGAAAGGAGTATGCAAAGCTTATAGAAACCCCATATCAAAATTTGATGTTGGACAAACAAGTTTTGAGAATAGAGAAAAGACCTATAGGGCATAGGTTGTTTATACCATAAAAGGTGGTATGGCATGAAATATGGACCGGGGGTCTTTAGAGAAGGCACAATTATAGATGATGATCTCCATGGAAAAAGATGTAGTCAATTACCCATCCAAATGAATGGGTGCAGTATACTTTTCAACCACAATATGTGGTTCAAAGTTGAAAAGATAAAAAAGGAACAAGGACTTATATAATACTTGATCAACCGCAAGAAATCTCAAGTCTAGAATTAGTGATTAATCGAGGAAAGGATGTTACAAGAGGTATACAACCCAAGTTTATGTATCAGTCTGCATCTCTAGATTATTATGAACTCATGGAATATTGGGAAGTGAAAGAAAACACCAATATCAATGTGGTTGAAGAAATTAAGGAAAATTACCTATGATCATTTGAATATGTAAAGGCATAGGTGAATGTGTTGGATGAAGTACCATAATCATACTCACATCAAGGGAATCCAAGGTTGGATCAAACAAAGTGCATGCCCAAAACACGAGATTGTGAATATGTGGATTCAGAAATATTCATATTACTTTCAAGGGCCTATGTATTATGTGAGGAAAGACATGCAATCACGGATTGTCCTTTTGTGTTTTTTCACATCAAAATAAGTATTCCTAGACATGTGGAGATATAAAATGTGGAAGGAACATTAATGGATCAACTACACGAATAGGATCTAGGAATTCATGTAGTGTGAAATAGATTGAAAGGCATGGAGTTGGGAAGCCAATTAGGACCACAAAGTTGACAAATTCATTCATCTATTCAGATGAGGAGTAGAAAACCAGAGGTGTATTCACATCCACATTTTGCACCACAAAGGATACTAATGGACAACCACAGAATGGAAAATTGTCGACCTCAAGTCAACATAATTTCACCAATAGTGTTAGAAGCAACAATTGTTGAAACCTGGAGACAATTTGTTAGAATAGGGATTATTCAATCACAAATTGGATCTACAACAAAATTGGGTAGTGGATCGGGTGGAATCTTGACAAGAAGGAAACTAAATGGGAGTTCAACATTACCAACAACAACTACCAGAGTTGTTGGGACACCTCAAATTGTGTTTACTAATCTAATATTGATTATTCATGAGCATAAGATTACCTTTATTATTAAATGGGTAGCTTTTGTATGGGTTGTGATGTGTTTTGGGGTGAAACATGGACCACCAAAGGGTTATTACCAAATCTTTATGTGAATACATTGATGTATTAATGAATTTTGAATGTCTTGTTCAAATATAAACCAAAAAGGAATGCATGATTACTTTGACATTCCAAAATGACATACTTTCATTTGGAGTGCCAAACTTTTTTAAGAACATCAAATAATGTCCCATTTTTTGCACCCATGTGGGTGAAAGCATGCTAAAGTATACAACTAAATGTCTTTGATTTGGAATGGAGTAAAAAATGAAATAGTTTTTGACAAAAACATAAGAAAGTAGATTCAAATTTCATTTTGAAACCATAGTGATTTCCATTGGGTTTATATTAAATTGAATATAAAAATTGGAAAACTTTGGAATATTAAAAATAGGCAATGAATACTTTTAAATTTGATTAGTCAATACAATGTTCAAAAGTATTTTTTCATTAAAAAACTTAATGAAATAGATTTTTGTGAAGTTATAACATAAAGATCATTATATATTCAAAGGAAGGAAAATAAATAAAATTTACTTTCTCTTTGGTAGAATGTACTTAACACATACTTGAAACAAATGTTACTTTGCAAAAAGTAGGCTTCAAAAGCAATTTACATTTAGAAAAGTATACTTGAAACCTATTTTTACAATGTAAAATTTAAAAATTAGTTCATAATAATGAAGAAGTATCATGTTTTTTATCATTTAAATAAAAAGATTGAGTGTATAATAATTTTCTAATGGGTTTTGGTCCTATTTCTTGTTAGATTGACAAGTAGATTGTAAAGGTAATTGAATTGTATACTTTACCATGTTTTTACCCATGTCTCCTATACTTCTTTTTAAACTTTTGGAATGTAAATTTGTAATTTAAGAAATTAATGTGATTGTCTTTATCAACACATTCATTTTATGAAAAAATCTAAGATTTTAGCATCAATTCCACAAATTTTATATTCTATTTGTGGTCAAAATATGGAACAATTTGAACAAATATTGTTAGTCATGTTAAATCCTTTTTAATAAAATTATGCAGTGGGACATAGTTCCTAAGCCATCTTTCATGACACTTAACGACATGTTTTAATCATCCAAATCACAAAAATCACCACTATTTTGATCAAGAAGTATGTTAATATTTAATTTTGAAAAACAAATACCAAATAAATTATTTCATAAGTGTAATGGTCATTCAAATTAATGTTTTGAAAATGATTTTGGGGCAAGACATTCCTTTTGTGTACCCCAAACATGAATGTACCCAAAAGGGAAATAAACTTTTTTGATGACTTGTTATTTAACATATGTTGTCTTCATTTCCTAATTTATTACATATAAATTTCATTAATTTTTCTAACCAAAAAATGGGTTTGAACACATTTTTTTAGTTGGTTTCAAATGTATTTTTTATCTGCTTTTTAAATTCATTTTCTTTTAATTTTTAAAAAACTAGATCCTTATAAACTTAATAAAGCAAATGAATGCTACTTCACACATACTTTCATCTAATTTAATGCTACTTTATGGTAGTTATATGAGTGGTCTAAGGTTGAAATGGAGATGTTTACTTTTTATGTTTATTTTATTTTGGTTTGACTTGTGTAGTAAAGAATTTGGCATTAATCAAAATATTAAAAAATGTACAGTTATGATCTATTTTGGATTTATTTTGGGATTTATAGTCTCCAAAGAAGGAAAGAACACTTTATTTTAAGAAAATAAAGGCATAATAAAACATGTCAATACTTAAAACAATTCAGGAAATTCAAATGTTCAACAAAATGGCACAATTTTACCGATATTTCATTAAAATTTTACCTCCATCATGGCATCTATCACAAAGTTACTTAGGAAAACTAAGGTATTTGAATGCACATCTAAATATCAAACCATTTGGGAAGACAACAAAAGTTGATACATTCAAATTCCCATTATGATTAGTCCTAACTAGAAACTAGAATTTCATGTTCAAGCTAATGCATATTAGCTAACAATATGGGCAATACTTGCCCTTAATCCAACTGGTAAATTTGATAAGCCGATTTATGTATTCATTTACACTATGAAATTTTGCTGAAATAAATTATATTACTATGGAGAAAGAGTTTTTAACTATGGCTTATGCCTAACACAAGTTAAGACATTACTTGTTAGGTAATAGGTTTGTATTTTATGTTGATCACATGGTTTTAGTGTATTTAGTGAACAAGCCACAAGTTTCTAGCAAGTTAACTATATGGGTATTGTTGTTTTTGGAATATGATTTCAAAATTGTGTATAAGCCTAATAGATATCACTTAATGGCAGATGCATTAAACCAATTACCCTACAAATTTGAACCTTTTGGAATACCCAATCAAACTTGTGATGTTGACTTATTCACATTATCAACACGAGTGGTTACAAAATGATTTTGAATAGTTGTTAAAAGGAGTGATGTTAAAGATATTATCACTTCACAAAGACAATATTTATCCCAATGAAATAAACCATTTGTATTTGAAGAAAGAATATTGTATCAATTTGGACAAGATAACAAGTTTTGTGAAGTTTTACAACCATAATAGGTATCCATAATGTTGTTAAACTACATGGAGGAGTTGCATGAAGACATTTTTCCTTTAACATCATTATGAAAAAGATCCTAGATACCAATTATTGGTGGCCGATGATGAATTGAAATCACAAATATTGTAGAACTTGTGATCAATCACAATTAGGTAACCTATTGATGCAACATTTGGTGAAACTGGTTACCACTTTACTTAAAGAACCATTTCAATAATGGGTTTGGACTTCATTGAACCAATCAAACCTATAAGCATATTCCCAAGGAACCAATATATTTTAATGGCCATTGACTATGCAACAAGGTGGATGCAACACAAGCACTTTCCACCAACACTATTGTAGTAACTGCTAATTTTTTGTATAAACACATTGTTACTCGATTTGGATGTCCATTGACCATCGTCACCAATCAAGGTGTCGATTTTATTAATGATGCTATTAGATATTTTATTGATCATTTTATCTTTAAACATATTAGTTCCATTGTTCATTATTTGCAAGGAAATGGACAAGTTGAGTCTATTAACAAGGCTTTTGGAACCCTACTAACCAAACTAATTAATGAAAATTGGAATGACTGGGATGAGCATTTGTCCACATTATTATTCTCATATTGAACAAAATACAAGGTTGGAACTAGTCACACACCTTTTCAACTTGTTTATGGATTACATCTAATATTACCTACAAAATACCTAT
>Ga0116229_10000152_pt1 | contig 72399 bp, 64 predicted proteins | sample S1TSphgellanicum_3_FD_87313 | JGI IMG/M metagenome (GOLD analysis project Ga0116229, IMG submission 87313) | Host-associated microbial communities from peat moss isolated from Minnesota, USA - S1T2_Fc - Sphagnum magellanicum MG | ecosystem: Host-associated > Plants > Peat moss > Unclassified...
ACCGCGCAGCGGCGCGAAGCGTCCTTGAACGCCCCCGCGCACGCCGCTATGATAGAACATAAGAGGAACTAGAAAATACCAGCCCACCACAAAAAAACTTGCAGTCCGACACGGTATCTACAGGCTGCGGGCCAATGCAAACTCTTGAACTATGGGACGGCCGGGTGGGGCTTGATTACGTTTGAGCCTAGATACGTGGCATGGTGCGGCCTGCGGCGGTGCTTCACGCGCCGCGTTTCGGGGGGACGAACGTGATGATGGAATATCGTTGGACTGCGGTGGTGACGCTGGTGGCGCTGCTGGTGTATTTTTGGATGAGCCTGCAAGTGGGGCAGGCGCGCGGCAAGTGCGGCATCCAGGCGCCTGCCATGACCGGCGATCCGCTGCTGGAGCGCGCCATTCGGGTGCACTACAACACTTTGGAATGGCTGCCGATCTTCCTGGTGAGCCTGTGGCTGTTTGCGATCTACTGGAACGAACTGGTCGCGGCCGGCATCGGCGTTGTCTGGATCATTGGGCGGTTGGTCTACGCCACCGGCTACATGGCCGATCCCGCCAAGCGCAGCGCGGGTTTCCTGATCCAGTTTCTGGCTGGCGCAGTGCTGCTGCTGGGGGCGCTTGGCAAGATTGTCTATAGTCTGGCGACGGGGGGCGTCTGAGTCCAGCGGATTGCGGCGCCCGATGCGATATCCCGCAAGTGCGTGGCCTTCTTAACGGCCGGATTGGCCGGTGCCGGCGCCGCTGGCGGTCATGAGCGTGTTGCTCATGCCGCCATCGACCAGCAGGTCGATGCCGCTGATATGGCCGGCATAGGGGCTGAGGAGGAAGAGGATGGCGTTGGCGATGTCTTCCGCGGTGCCGAGCTTGCGCAACGGGATGCCGGATTCGCGCTGGTCGCGACGGTTTTTGTCGGCATAGCCGGCTTCGGTCATTGGCGTGAGGGTGGGGCCGGGGGAGACGCTGTTGCAGCGTATGCCATCCGGGCCCCATTCGACGGAGAGTTGGCGGACCAGCATCAGCAGCGCGGCCTTGCTGGCGGAGTAGGCGCCCAAGCCTGGGGTGGGCTGGTGGGCGGACATCGACGCGGTGGCGACGAAGGCGCCGCGACTGGCCTTGAGCAACGGATGGACGGCCTTGGCGATCATCCAGTTGGCGCGCGTATTGATAGCGAACAGGCGGTCGTAATCCTGGGCTTGGGTGGTGGTGAGCGGGCCGGCGATGATGATGCCGGCATTGCTGGCAACCGCATCGATGCCATCCATATGCGCCAAAGCGGCGGCGGCGATCTTGTCGCCGATATCGTCCTGCGTGACGTCGGCGACCAAAATATCGGCGGCTGGGCCGAAAGGCGCGGCCACCGCTTGCAGATTGGCCGCATCCCGATCGACCAGCAAAGCCCGGTGATCGCCCTGGATCAGGCCGCCGGCGAAAAATTGTTCGGCGACGGCGCGGCCGATGCCGCTGGCAGCACCCGTGATGACCATGCGCATTGCGTGTTTGCCCTTATGCGTCGGTAAGGCCGAGGTCGCGCATCAATTGCTGACGCAGCTTGAACTTTTGGATTTTGGAGGCGGACATCGGCCATTCATCGATGAAGCGTATGTGCCTTGGTATCTTGAACGAGGCAAGATGGGGTTTTAGGAAGGCGATCAGCTCTTCTTCCGTGGCCTGCGCGGCGCCATCACGCTCGATATAGGCGGCGGGGATTTCGGCCAGGCGCGCATCCGGCAGGCCGATCACCTGGGCGAGCTTGACCGCTGGGTGGCGCTGCAGCACCGCCTCCACTTCCGCGGCGGCCACGTTTTCGCCCCCCACCTTCAGCATATCCTTGAACCGGCCATGGAACATGATGTGGCCGGCGGCATCCAGCGAGCCGATATCGCCGCTATGGAACCAGCCATCCTTGTCCAGCGCCTGGGCGGTTTTTTCCGGATCGCCATAATAGCCATCGAACAGATTATAGCCGCGCACCAGCACTTCGCCGCGTTCGCCGGTGGGGAGATCCTTGCCGGTTTCCAGATCGGTGATGCGCACCTCGATACCCGCCAGCGGAAAGCCCAGGCCGGTAAAGCCAAGTTCGGGATCCATGCCGTAGCCGCCGGTAGCGACGATGCCGGCGGCCTCGGTCATGCCGAAAGTGCCGCATTGCAGGACATGCGGCACTTTGGCGCGATAGGCGTCTCCCACGCTGGCGGGCATGGTGACGAAACAGCTGTTCATCAATTTGACCGAGCTCATATCGGTCTTGTCGAAATCCGGGTGGGAGATCATCGCCTGGTGGAAGGTGACAAAGGGCAGGAACAGCATGGTCACGCGGTCCTGCTCGATCTGGCGCAGGGACGCACCGGGTTCGAAATGCGGCAGGCCATAGAAGGTGGCGCCGGCATCCAGGGCGGAGAGCAGGGCCAGCAGGGCGGCGACGTGGAACAGCGGCATCGGCGACCAGATGCGGTCGGACTCGGTGAATTCCCAGCGGTTGCGGCCGAGATTGGCGGCTTCACGAACGAACGCCTCGTGGCTGATCAGGCAGCCTTTCGGGTTTGCCGAGGTGCCGGAGGTGTAGAGGATCATGCAGGTATCCCGCACACGAACACCGAGACGGGCGCGGTGGATGGCCTCTTCATTTACGGTGCTGGCGCCGGCATCGAACATTGCCTGATCGACAAAGCCGGCTTCCTGCTTGCCGCCGAGCAGGACAATGTGGCGGAGCTGCGGGGCTGCTTGCAGCCGCAGGAGCCGCGCCGATTTCTGGTGTGCCAGATCGGCAAAGGCTTCTTTCAGGCGGGCGATGAAATCGACATGTTCGGAGAATTCGTCACTGGTTATGATGGCCTTGAGGTCGGCATTGCCGGCGACATAGGCCATTTCCGGCGCCTTGAATCGGGTGTTCATCAGCACGCTGACGCCGCCGCAGAACGCCACCGCGAACAAATTCTCCACGAAGGGCACGCCGGAGGTGGTGAGGATGCCGACATGATCACGCGGGCGAATGCCGAGCGCCCACAGGCCGCGCGCTTTCTGCAAGGCGCGCGCCACCAGCCCGGCATAGGTAACGCTGGCATCCGGGAAGATCACCGCCGGCTTTTCAGGGAAGCGATCGCAGGTGTTCAGCAACATGTCGCCGAGCGTGGTGACCGCAATGCGCATCTGGGCGAGGTTCTCGCCGCCGCGACTATTCTCCATGTGCTTCCAAACCCATATCGTCTTCATTCGGCTGATGCGCCACGCACAAACAAGCGCCATGGCCGCATCTCTCCGCCTTCCGGCGGATAGGTGCCGGTGACGGCCCGCGGCGCGAGACGGCAGATGCCATAAGGGTGGAAGCAAGCGATGCCAGACGCGTTTATCTATGACCATGTACGCACCCCGCGCGGCCGTGGCCGCCCGGATGGATCGCTGCACGAGGTGACGTCGGTGGAGTTGCTGACCCAGGTGTTGCAGGCCCTGCGCGACCGCAACGGGCTGGATACCGCGCTGCTGGACGATGTGGTGGTGGGCTGCGCCCAGCCGGTTGGCGAACAGGGCGGGGTGATTGCGCGCGGGGCGCTGCTGAATGCCGGCTATGCGCAGTCGGTGGCCGGGCAGCAAGTGCACCGGTTCTGCGCCTCCGGGCTGGAGGCGGTGAATAATGTGGCGGCCCAGGTGATGACCGGCATGAGCAAGGCCGGCATTGGCGGCGGCGTGGAATCGATGAGCCGCACCTTTATGGGTGCGGATAGCGGGGCGTGGGCGGCCGACCCGCGGGTGGCGATCCATAATTATTTCGCGCCGCAGGGCATTGGCGCCGATATGATCGCCACGATCGACGGGTTTACCCGCACGGATGTGGATAGCTACGCCGCGGAAAGCCAAAAGCGGGCGGCGAAATCCTGGGATGACGGGAATTTTGCGCGCTCCGTGGTGCCGGTCACCGATGTGATGGGCGAAATCCTGCTGGATCACGATGAGCATCGGCGGCCGAGCACGACGGTGGAAAGCCTGAGCACGCTGAAACCCGCCTTCCCCGCCATGGGTGCGATGGGTTTCGAGGCGGTGGCGATAGCCCGCTATCCGGAGATAGAGGCCCTGAACCACGTGCATACTGGCGGCAATTCCTCCGGCATCGTCGACGGATCGGGCGCGGTGCTGGTGGGATCGAAAGCGTTTGGCGAGGCGGCGGGGCTGAAGCCGCGGGCGAAAATTCGCGGCTGGGCCTCGATCGGCTCGGAACCGACGATCATGCTGACGGCACCGGCGATTGTGACCGCGAAGGCGCTGAAGAACGTCGGCATGACCAAGGAGGATATCGATCTTTGGGAGCTGAACGAGGCGTTCGCCAGCGTGGTTCTGCGCTTCATGCGGGTGATGGATGTGGACCCGGCGACGGTAAATGTGGCCGGCGGGGCGATTGCGCTGGGGCATCCTCTGGGGGCGACCGGGGCGATGATCATGGGCACGGTGCTGGATGAGCTGGAACGGCGTGATCTGAACACGGCGCTGGTGACGTTGTGCGCGGGCAATGGCCTGGGCACGGCCACGATCATCGAACGCGTCTGAGAGCGGGATTTTGACCATGCGCCATGTTTCGATCGAAATCGGCCAGGACGGGTTTGCGGTTCTGACCATGGATAATGCCGATGAGAGCATGAATCTCGTCTCCGAAAGCTGGCTGGCGGAGATGGACCAGGCCATTGCCGAGCTGACGAAGAATGCGGCCGTGCGAGGGGTGATTCTGACCTCGGCCAAAAAGGCATTCATGGCTGGGGCGGACCTGAAGCTGCTGGTGCAGGGATTCGGCAGGCTGACCAGGCGTGAGGCGTTTGGGTTCAGTCAGCGCGCGACAAAGATGCATCGGGCGATTGAGACCGGCGGCAAGCCCTGGGTGGCGGTGCTGAACGGACTGGCGCTTGGCGGCGGATTTGAGCTGGCGCTGGCGGCGCATTACCGGATTCTGGTGGATGATCCGAAGGCGGTGGTGGGGCTGCCGGAGGTGAATGTGGGGCTGCTGCCCGGATCGGGCGGAACGCAGAGGCTGTTGCGGATTGCCGGGGTGAAGACGGCGCTCGATCTGCTGCTGAGCGGGCGCGCGGTTGGGCCGGCGGAAGCGCTGAAACTGAAGATTGTCAACGAGGTGGTGCCGGCGGCCTCGTTGATGGAACGCGCGCGGACCTGGCTGGCAAGCGGGCCGGATGCGGTGAAGCCGTGGGACAAGAAGGGGTTCGCGCTGCCGGAGACGCGCGGCTTGCTGAACCCGGAAGCGGCGGGGATGTTTTCCGTGGCGTCAGGCGGCATTTCCAAGCTTGGGCGCAATCTGAAGGCGCCGTCGGCGATTTTATCCACCGTGTTCGAAGGCGTGCAGTTGCCGTTCGACAAGGCGCTTGCGGTGGAATCGAAGTATTTTGCGAATTTGCTGACCGACCCGGTGGCCAGGAACATTATTCGTTCGACGTTTCTCTCCAAGGCGGCGGCGGAAAAGGGTGCGCGCCGGCCCGCTGGTGTGGCGAAATCGGTGGTGCGGAAACTGGGCGTGCTCGGCGCCGGGATGATGGGGGCGGGGATTGCGCTGGTATCGGCGGTTGCCGGGATGGAAGTGATTCTGATCGACCGCGATCAGGAAACGGCCGAAAAAGGGCGCGGGTATTCAGCCAAGGTATTGGCCAAGGATGTGGAGAAAGGACGCCGGGTGCAGGCGGACGCGGACGCGATCCTGGCGCGGATTATGCCCACCGACTCGTTTGCCAAACTCGAAGGCTGCGACCTGATTGTGGAGGCGGTGTTCGAGGATACCGCAATCAAGGCCGAGACCACACGCAAGGCGGAGGCAGTGATCCCGCCCGGCGCCGTATTCGCCACCAATACCTCCACTTTGCCGATTACCCAGCTGGCAAAAGCCTCCGAGCGGCCGGATCAGTTTATCGGCCTGCATTTCTTCTCGCCGGTGGAGCGGATGGGGCTGGTGGAAATCATCATGGGCAAGCAGACCAGCAAGGAAACGCTGGCCAAGGGCATCGATTTTATCGCGCAGCTGCGCAAGACGCCGATTGTGGTAAATGACAGCCGCGGCTTCTATACCAGCCGCGTGTTCCAGACGCTGATCCATGAGGGGGCGGCGATGCTGGCCGAGGGCGTGCCGCCGGCGGTGATCGAGAATGCGGCCAAGGCCGGTGGCTTGCCGGTAGGGCCTCTGGCCCTGCTGGATGAGCTGAGTTTTGATTTGCCGCTCAAAATCGTGGATCAGGCGATTGCCGAAGAGGGCGATACATATTCGGTGCCGGCCGGTGTGGCCGTGCTGCGTCATATGCGTGATGAGGTTGGCCGGGGCGGGCGCAAGGCGGGCGGCGGATTTTACGATTATCCCGCGGGCGGAAAGAAGAGCCTGTGGCCTGGATTGGCAAAAATTTATCCGCCGAAAACCGGCTATGATGTGGAGGAGCTGACACAGCGCCTGCTCTACACACAGGCTCTGGAGACGGTTCGCTGCCTGGACGAAGGTGTGCTGGAAACCGTGGAGGATGCCGATCTGGGGTCGATCTATGGCTGGGGCTTTCCGACCTGGACGGGTGGCACGATCAGTTACATCGACACGATCGGCGTGGACGCTTTCGTGCGTGAGGCCGACCGGTTGGCGCAGCTTTACGGGGCACGTTTCGCACCTTCGGCTTCGTTGCGGGCGAAGGCGGCACGGGGTGAGAGCTTTTATGGGCAGGCAAAGGCCGCGGAGCATTCATGCGCCGCCTGATTTTTGGACCAGAACATGAGCAGTTTCGGGATAATGTTCGCAGGTTCTTCAAGGAGGAGGTGGCACCGCACGGGGCACGCTGGCGCGCGCAAGGATTTGTCGATCGGGAGATCTATAAGAAGGCCGGCAAGCAGGGATTGCTGCTGACCTGGGCGGATGAGGCCTATGGCGGGCTGGGGATACAGGATTTCCGCTTCGAGCAGATTATTATTGAAGAGAATATCGCCCATGGCGAGATCGGCTTCTATATCAACCTGCATTCCAATCTGGTGGCGCCCTATATTGCTGCCCTGGGAACGGAAGAGCAGAAACAACGGATTCTGCCCGGCTGCATCAGCGGCGATCTGATCCTGGCGGTGGCAATGACGGAACCGGATGCAGGCAGCGATCTGGCCGGGATGAAATCCCACGCGGAGGATTGCGGCGATTACTGGCTGTTGAACGGATCGAAAACCTATATCTCCAACGGGCAACTGGCCGATGTGGTGGTGGTGGCGGCGCGCACCGATCCTGGGTCACGGCACGGCTTGTCGCTGTTCCTGGTGGAAGCCGGGATGAAGGGGTTTGAGCGTGGTCGGCGGCTTAAAAAGATGGGCATGCCGGCGCAGGATACATCAGAACTGTTCTTCAACGACGTAAAGATACCGAAAGCGAATCTTTTAGGCGAAGCGGGATCCGGGTTTCGCTACCTGGCGCGGTTTCTGGCGGGGGAGCGGCTGGTTTCGGCGATTGGGTCGATGGCGGCGGCGCAGACGGCGTTCGATCTCACGCTCGATTTCGTCAAGGAGAGAAAGGCGTTTGGCAAGCCGATCGGGACGTTCCAGAACACACGCTTCGTGCTGGCCGGTTTGCGGGCCGAGCTGGATGCGGTGCAGACATTCATTGACCAGTGCTCCTTGCTGTATAATGCCAAGGAACTGACCGGCGACGATGGGGCGGAATGCAAATTGCTGGCCTCTGAGCTGGAGGGCCGAGTGGTGGATGCCTGTGTGCAACTGCATGGCGGCGCCGGCTATATGGACGAATACCGGATCAGCCGGCTTTACACAGATGCGCGGGTGACGCGTATTTTCGCGGGAAGCACGGAGATCATGAAAGAGATCATCGGGCGGGGGCTGGGGCTGGATGATCGGAAGCTGAAATAGAAGCGCGTTACCTTGAGAGCGTAGCCTAGGTGATTTTCACGTGCCGGGACGAATGACGATGACGCTTGAAGGTAAGGTGGCACTGATATCCGGCTCCGGGCGGGGGATCGGCAGGGCTATTGCGCTGAAGCTGGCGAGCGCCGGCGCCAGGATTGTGTTGAACGATCTGGATGAGAGCGTGGCTAACGAGGTTTGGGGCACGATCAGAGAGTCCGGCGGGCATGCGGCGATCTGCGTGGGCGATGTGACCAGGCCTGATTTCGGTCAGCGTTTTGTGGATACCGCGGTGGATGCGTTTGGCGGCATCGATATCATCGTCAATAATGCGGGCTATACCTGGGACAGTGTTCTGCAAAAGACGCAAGACGAGCAATGGGACGCGATGATCGGCGTGCATCTGGGCGCGCCGTTCCGGATTTTGCGCGCGGCGCAGCCGGTGATTGCCGCCGCCGCCAAAGCCGAAATGGCGAAAGGAGACCTGCCGGGCCGACGTTCCGTGGTGAATATCGCCTCCATCGCCGGCACCGGCGGAAATGCCGGGCAAGCCGGGTATTCATCGGCGAAGGCGGGTATTGTCGGGCTGACCCGCACCGTCGCCAAGGAGTGGGGCCGCTATAATGTGACGGTGAATGCGGTGGCTTTTGGCATCATCATGACACGGCTGACGCAGAACGACCCGGACAACCCGACGATCCAGATGCAAGGCCGGGACATCAAGGTTGGCATGGGCGCGGAGCTGGTGTCTGGCATGGCGAGCTCGATCCCGCTGGGTCGGCCTGGCACGGTGGAGGATGCCGCCGGTGCCGTGTATCTGCTGTGCCTGCCGGAAGCGGGTTATATTTCCGGTGAGGTTTTGATTTGCGGCGGCGGCTACCGGCTGTAATCTCGCTCGGAGATGGCGGGCTGCCAGCAGCCCACCCTACGGCACTACCAGCGGCGGCGAAGCTGTACGCCGCGGCGGCGATTGCGCAGCGCGCGCTGGCGTTGCTCGGCGGTGATGATTGGTGTTTCGGGCGGCAGGTTTGCGCGCAGCTCGGCTTCCGGCACGAGGCGCAACGAGGGTTGCGGCCCTGAGCTGGCATTGGTCCATCGCAGCATGATCGAGCCGTTGCTCCATCCGCCTGGATCGAGCCAGTTGGGAACACCTGGATCTTCCAGTGCGATCACCGCGCGGAACCGGCCATCCTGATCTATCCTGGCCTGGCCGCCATTCAGGCTGCCCTGGCGGTTCAGCCAATCGATGGCGTTCCATAGCGGATCGGCAAGCTGCACGTTCCAGTAACGTACTTTCTCCGGCAAAGCGGTCTCCAGGATCAGCACATGGCCCGGCTGCAGCTGGAACAGGCCTTGGAAATAATGCTGGTCGCTGACGCCGCCACGGCCGGCCCAATCATCATGTTCGAAGCTGTTGACCAGGTTTTTCGCCCGCTGGCCGGCCATGTGGCGCAGCCATAAGCCGGCGTAGCGCTTTGGGTGGCCGGCCAGGCGTTCCAGCCTTCGCGCAATCTCGGCGGCGTCCGGGCGGCGTGGCGCGTGGGGAACATCGGTACGCTCGATGGTAAAACGGCCATCACGCCCCTGCCCCCAATCATAGGAGGCCTGGCGCAGCACCAGGGTGCGGGCTTTGGGGTTGAGGTGGCGCCAATCGCCTTGGTGATTGCTTGGGCGTTCAGGGCTGAGCAGCAGCTCGAAGGCGCCATTATCGCCAAGGGTGAGCGTGTCGAAATCGATGGTGCCAAGAGACGGGCCGAGTTCATCCATCACGCCCAAGCCGCCAGCGGCGATATCCAGCAGCACGAACAAAGCATCGCCGCGGTTACCGGCGATACGATAGCTGCCGGTGCCGTCTATCGTCGCCTGGTAATAGATGAAATCCGGGTTGGCCGAGCTGGAAGTGAGGATGGTGTTTACCGCCGGAACAAAATCCGGCAGATCGGGGTCGGCAAAGGTGGTGAGATAACCCGCGGACAGGCTCAGGAAGAACAGGCGGCAGGCTTCCTGGCGCATCGCTTCGTCACCCTGGTCTTCGAGCAGGCCAAGCAGCTCGTCGGACTCGGCAAGCCGGGCCAGATAATCGCGCCATTCCATCAGATATAGGCCCCGTAGGCGCTATAGTAATCGGCGTAGACCTCGCGTATGTGCCGCTCGCTCAGCCCGTAATCGGCGAGTGTGTAGATGTGGCGGCCATGCTTGTCTGCCGGGTTGTCGCGCAGCCATTGCAGCAGGCACCGCTCCGTCTGTGGGGTGAAGGCGATACCGGCGAAATCATAGACGCGCCGCACGGAAGCCGCCGGGTTGCCGGCAATGTCGGTGTAGCGCATGTCCAGCACGGGAAGATCTGGATGGGCCTGGCGGAACGCGATGGAGCGCTCCTGACCATCATGCCAAAGATGCAGCAACTCGTCACCGAGATCGCGCCGGTCCTGATGGTCGAAAGCGATACCGCGGATGACCTCGATCAGCCTGGCGATCGAGGCCATGACGGTGACCGGGTCGCGGTGTGGCTGGATGAAGATGGCATCCGGGTAGACGGCGAGCAGTTCCGGCAGGCGGTAGCTATGTTCCTGCACTTTCAGCACCCAGCGCGGGCGGCGATTGTGCCAGGCGAGATGCTGCAGCCACATCTTGTGCACCTGGTAGGCAAAATGCGTGTCGGTTTGCAGATACCAGCGATAATAATTTTTTAGCCGGAACAGCATGGTCAGATTAAGGCTCTGGAACGCGGTTTCCAGGATCATGCCGCATTCTTGCGGGATACGCGCGCCGACCGGGTGGGCCTTGCGCACATCGGCCCACTCCCCTTGGAACGCTGCATCCACATAGGCATCGAAGGCGGCGGCGCGTGGGTCGGTGTCGAATGTTTCTGCCTCCGGCGGTGGCGAGGGCGCCGCCACCTCCCAGGAAAGCGGGGTGCGCACGCCAGGATCGGCGCCGATCAAGGCGTGCAACAGGCTGGTGCCGCAGCGCGGCAGGCCGAGGATGAAGACGGGGCGGTCTATCGTGACGTCGGCAATCCCAGGATAGCGAAGGCGGTCGGCGGCGATGTGCGAGAGGCGGCGCAGATTGTCGCGGAACTGGGCGATGGCGCGCTGGCGGCCGGCAGGGCTGAGCTCGGTTTCCGCCTCCAGCGCGGCCAGGGCGGCGGTGAGCCCGGGGCGCACGCCCAGGCGCAGTTCCGCTGGCAATGCCGCCTCGTCCAACAACATATCGGCACTGGCCGCGCGCGCGGCAACATGATCCATGGCGTTCCCCTCTTCGCCAACCTCGCGCATAGGGGGTGCGCCGCACCCTTCGTCGGGTAGGCGTGGCCGGGGTGAGGTGCGGCTTAGCCTGCCCGATGGCAAGACGCCCGCACGGCGGCAGGAACCGAGTTCAGGCATGTTGATTGATCTGCAAACAGTTTTTGGGTTGGGCGGCAAGGTGGCAATCGTTACCGGCGCGGCGCAGGGCATCGGCGAAGGCATTGCCCGCGCCTTGGCGGGGGCGGGTGCCAGGGTGATGGTGGCCGATCTCAATGCCGAGCTTGCGCGGCATGTGGCCGCGGCGATCGAGGACGAGGGCGGCCAGGCCGTGGCTTTCCGCGTGGATATGGCCGATGAGAATTCGGTTGTAGGCATGGTTGCCGAGGCAAGCACCGTGTTTGGCCAGCTGGATATTTTGGTGAATTGCGCCGGTGTGCAGGACCGGAATTTCCTGGAAGATACCACGGCCGCGTTCTGGGACCACGTGATGGATGTGAATCTGCGTGGGCCGTTCATTGCTGTTCGCGAGGCGGTGAAAATCATGCGGGCGGCGAAGATTGACGGACGCATCGTCAATATCGCCTCCAACAGCGCCTTTCATCCTACCGCGCCCAGCCTGTTCGCCTATTCCACATCGAAAGCCGGCCTCGCGGGGCTGACACGTGCGGCGGCGATCGAAGTGGCCAAGGATGGCATTCGGGTGAACGCCATTTGCCCCGGCAATACCAGCACGCCGGGCCAACTCACCTCCACCGGGCCGATGTTTTCGCCGGAGGTGATTGCCACATTCCTGCCGCCGATCGGCCGGCCGGGGAAGCCGGCGGATATTGCCGCCGCCGTGCTGTTTGCCGTTTCCGATGCATCTTCCTTCATGACCGGACAAACACTGGTGATCGATGGCGGCCAGCTGACATGCTGAAGCCAGGCGCGGGTGGCTTTCCGGGCGTTCGGGAAAGCTATGATTATATCATTGTCGGGGCGGGATCCTCCGGCTGCGTGCTGGCCAACAGATTATCGGCCGACCCGGCGGTTTCCGTGCTGCTGGTGGAAAGTGGGCCGGATGACACCAGCCCGCTGATCCGCATGCCGCGCGGCATCGGCAAGCTGCTGGCGCCAGGCAATCCGCATGTATGGGCCTATCAGATTTCACCAGGCGGCAATCTTCCCCCGGAAACCTGGCTGAAGGGCCGGGCGATCGGCGGATCGAGCTCGGTGAACGGCATGGTGTATGTGCGTGGCGCGCCGATGGATTACGACCATTGGGCAGCGCTCGGTTGCACCGGCTGGGGCTGGAACGAGATGGGACAGCGCTTTGTGGCACTGGAAGATCACGAATTGGGCGCTGCCGCGTGGCGCGGCGCGGGTGGCCCGTTGCGGGTGAGCGTGCATCCGGCGGGAAGCCCGCTTTGCGAGGCGGTGCTGGATGCGGCGGGGCAGATGGGGGTTGCGCGCAGTGCGGATGTGAACGGGGTGGATACGGTGGCCGAAGGGGGCATGGGCTACCAGACCATCACCACCTGGCACGGAAAACGGTTCAGTGCGGCAAGGGCTTTTCTGACGCCGGTGCGCAAGCGCGCGAATCTGGATGTGCTGACCGAAACCGATGTGTTGAAAATTCGCTTTTCCGGGCAGAGGGCGAGCGGTATCGAGATGCGCGGCCACGGCCGTGCCAAGACCGTGGATGCGGTTCGGGAGATCATTCTCTCCGCGGGCGCGATACAGACGCCAAAATTGTTGCAGCTGTCAGGGATAGGCCCTGCGGCGCTGCTGCGGGCCTTCGGCATAGATGTGGTTGTGGATGCGCCGAATGTGGGGCGCAACCTGCGCGAGCACCGTTATCTCTCCACCCAATATCGGGTGACGGCGGGCAGCATGAATGATCGTTTTACTGGCCTGAGGCTGGCGGGATCGGTGCTGAATTACCTGCTGCGGTCGAAAGGCGCGTTGACCCACGCGGCGCATGAGGTTGGCGGCTTCGTAAAAACCCGGCCAGGGCTGGACCATGCGGATGCGCAGATCGGTGTTGGGCTGTATTCCATGCATGCAACCGACAAAGGCATCGATATCGAGAAAGCGCCGGGGATGACGATTCTCGGCTATTTCACCAGGCCGGAAAGCCAGGGCGAGATTCGGATCCAGTCGCCTGATCCGGGCATGCAGCCGTCGATCGAGGCCAATCATTTTTCCGCCGAGATCGACCGGATTTCCGCCGTTTCGTTGTTTCGCTGGCTGCGGCGTCTGGGGCGGCAATCGGCCCTCTCGAAATGGATTGTGGAGGAGACGGCGCCAGGGCCGGCGATCGAGACGGATGATGACATTCTGACCAATGCCGTGTCGTTGGGCGGCACCTCGTTCCATGTCAGCGGCACGGCACGGATGGGATCGGACTCGGAATCGGTGGTCGATCCGCAACTGCGTGTGCGTGGGGTTTCCGGTTTGCGCGTGGTGGATACGTCGATCATGCCGACTCTGGTTTCCGGCAACACCAATGCGCCGGCGATGGCGATAGGGCTGCGCGCGGCGGATTTCATCCTGGCCGGCGAATAAAGGAGTCTTGGCGCTATGGGCGTACCCTTCACCAATATCGGCAAGCTTTATATCAACGGCGTGTGGGAGGCGGCGCGGGCCGGTACCGAGGATGTGCTGAACCCGGCGACCGAGGACGTGATCGGGCGAGCGCCGCTGGGGGATGCGAGCGCAGCAGAGGCAGCGATCGCGGCGGCGCGCCATGCGTTCGATCACGGCCCCTGGCCGAAGATGACAATGGCCGAACGCGCGGATGCGCTGCGGCGTATGCATGCCGCATTGGTGGCGCGCCGCGCCCAGATCGCGGCGCTGATCGTGGCGGAAGTGGGCTGTGCGCAGGGCGTTACCTACGCCATGCAGGTGGATATGCCGCTCGGGCATCTGGTATCCGCGCTGGACCATTCGACTCGCGATCCAACTTTGCGTTTGCCGATCGAGATCACACCGAATCCGATGGCACCGGATGGGCCGCGAATCCTGGGCGGCACGAGTGTGGTGCGGGAGCCGATTGGGGTGGTGGCTGGCATTACCGGGTATAATTTTCCATTCCTGCTGAATCTGGCGAAGATCGTGCCCGCCTTGCTGGCGGGGAATACGCTGGTTCTGAAACCCTCGCCGTTTACGCCATTCTCCGCGCTCCTGTTTGGCGAAGTGGCGGATGAGGCGGGGCTGCCACCCGGCGTGTTGAATATCATCACCGGTGGCGCGGATGTCGGGTCGTTGCTCACCACCGATCCACGCGTCGATCTTGTGAGTTTCACCGGGTCGGAGGCGGTGGGAATCGCCATCATGACCCAAGCAGCACCGACATTGAAGCGGGTGCATCTGGAGCTTGGCGGCAAATCGGCGCTGATCGTAAGGGCGGATGCGGATATTCAGCGTGCGGCGACGAGTGCGGTGGCCATATTGTCGGTGAATGCGGGCCAGGGCTGCGCGCTGCTGACCAGGCTGGTGGTGCATAATGCGGTTCGGGCGCAGTTTGTTGCGGTTGCCAAGGCGGTAGCGGCGCATTGGAAGATCGGCGATCCGGCCGACCCAAGCGTGATGATGGGGCCGCTGATCCGGGAGAGCCAGCGCGCCAAGGTGGAGACATTCATCCAGATCGGCCGCGATGAAGGGGCAAGACTGGTGCATGGCGGCGGCCGGCCGGCGGGGCTGACGCGCGGGTTCTTCACCGATATCACATTGTTCGACGGCGTGGACAACAAGATGACGATTGCGCAGGAGGAGATTTTTGGCCCGGTAGGAGTGGTGATCGGGTTCGACAGCGATGAGGAAGCGATCGCGATCGCCAACGATTCGCGCTATGGGCTGAATGGCGGGATAGAGACCGCGGATGCGGCGACAGGCTACGAGATGGCGCTTCGTATCCGCTCCGGGAGTGTCGCGATCAATGGCGGCATGGGGAAGATGGCTTACGCGCCCATCGGTGGATATAAGCGCTCCGGAATCGGGCGGGAATACGGGCCGGAATGGTTGCGGGATTTTACCGAGGAAAAATCGATTTTTTATCCGGTTGGGCGGTAGTTCGGCGTGGACGTGGCGGGCTGAAGCCCACGCTACAGCTGTTCCTCTCCCGACCGTGGCAGAGGAACAGGCCTGGGGTTAGGCGGGCTTCATGTCTTTCGCTTTGGCCTTGGCCATTTGCAGGCCTTGCTGGAGCGCGGTGGTGTTGCCCGCGCCGGCATAAAACAGCATCATCAGGGGAATTTCCTGAAGCTGCTCCTCGGTAAATTCGTTGTTCACCAGGGCACCGGCCATCTGGATGGCGATCAGGTCGGCGCGGCCGAGCATGGTGGTGGCGCCCAGCACGAGCAGGCGTTTGTCGCGCAGGGAAAGGCCGGTTTTCGACCAGACTTCGCCGAACAGATGGCGCACGATTTCACCAACGAAGGGTTCGCCCTCCATGCCCTTCATCATCTCCGATGAACCGGCACCGTACACCTTGTCAACGACGGCCAGGCCTTCCGTCCAGCGTGCGTCTTTCAAATCTTCGGTCATCTATGGTGTTCCTTATGCCAGGTCCAGGCCGGTAACCACCCGGTCGGTCTTTCGTGTCAGTTCGATCAGCGGCAGGGCCACGTTCACCGCTTTTCCGAGATCCAAGGCCGCATCAAGGTCCTTGTTCATCAGATGCAGCACATATTCGCGCAGTTTGTGCTCTTCCGGGTCGGTCATCGGGTCACCGGGGCGGCCCATCAGCATCATTGGGCCACCGACGCCATCGGAACTATCTTCGATCACGCGGGTGAGTTGCTGCACATCCACGCCGGCGGCGCGGGCCAGGGCCGCACCTTCATAACCGGCACGCAGGCAGCCGAACACCACCACATTGCGGGCGATTTTCGCCGCCATGCCGGCACCCGGGCCGCCCATATGGGCGACGGATTTGGCGAAACCATCCAGCACCGGCTTTACGCGTGCCAAGATGGCGGGGTCGGCGCCCACCAGGCAGACCAGGCCGTTTTTCCGCGCGGCCTGGCCGCCGGTGACGCCACAATCGACAAAGCCCACACCAGCCGATTCGACCAGGGCACGGATTTTGTCGAGCTCCTGGATCGAGACCGTCGCGAGCAGAACGACATCGAGCCCAGGCCGGGCAGCAGCGAGAACGCCATCCGGGCCGCTGAGCACATCGATGGTTTGCTGCGCGCTGACAACCGCAATCAGCACCACATCGCAATGCCGTGCCAGTTCGGCTGCCGATGCGGTCACGGCAGGAACGCCTTCCAGCCCCTCGGCGGCTTCGCGGCGCACATCATACACGGCGCCCAGCAGGCCGGCCCGTGCCAGGCACAGGGAAACGCCGCTGCCGATAACGCCCAAGCCGATAACGCCTGCTTTGCTCATGGGGTAGAATCCTATTCTGTTATTGCAGCCGCCGCGCGATCTTCAAACCCGTCGCCAGCCAGAAGGGCGGCGCGGAATGCATCCCGCAGCTCGGCATCCACGCCCGCGCTGGCGAAGAATGCCTCCGTTGAGCCCCATTTTTCCGTCACTGTATCCAGCGCCGTTTCCAGAAATTCCGGGAATACGCCGATCATCGCGGTAATGGTCTCGTCGCTTGGCACAAAGCCAAACGTTTCCTGAAACGCATGAGCGATAGACCCGCCAAGACGCAGATTCTTGCCGAACACATCCGAGAGCAGGTAATCGGCCAGGATCGCCTGCCGCCCGACGCCGAGAAATTCCAGCAGCAGCGCCACCAGAACGCCGGTTCTATCCTTGCCTGCCGTGCAATGGATCAGGGCCGGGGTCTCCCCGCCGGCAATCGCCGCAATCATTGCCCGCATATAGGGGTGCAGGGCGCCGGGAATGGCGGCGTAATTCATCTTCATCGCCGCCTGCGCGCCGGCGGCCGTTGGGTCGTCGCGCAAGGCGCTCCAGCCCTCATTGGTTTCGCTGCGCAGATCGTTGGTCACATCGATATTGAGCAGACGCGCGGTGGCGCTCCAGTCATTCGGCGCGGCATTGCGTTCCACTTCGGCGCGCAGATCGCAGATCAGCCGAAAATCCAGTTCGGCGAGTTCCTGCCGGTGGACAGCAGCGAAGTTCGCCGGGCCTTCCGACCTGTAGAGCACACCGTAGCGCAGATGGCGCCCCCCCGCGGCGGGCAGGCCGCCGAGATCGCGGAAATTCAGCAAGGAGAGCGCTTTGGTCATCGACTGCGCGTCACGCGGGGAAACGCGGTATGGCCGCGCGCATCTGGTCCAGCAAAGCGGGCGCCATCCAGACATGTTCCACGTAATGGCCGAGGCGCGCGCGTTCATCAGTGTAGAAAAAGCGCATCAATTCGGCCAACTGGCCGCAAAACACCACTTTGTGCTTTTCGGTGTCGATGGACGCTTGATGCGCATTCCAGTTTTCAAGCGGACCTTCAATGCGGATGCACACATGGTGAAACTGGATTTTGAGCTCTGGCCCTGCCGGCAGCACATCCTTGAACAAGGGCGCGGTATCGCCGATCGGCTCGATCAGCTCGATTTCCACGCCGCCGACCCGGGAGAGGGCGATGCGCAATTGCGGGTCGCCCGGATTGCTCACCCCGGTGCCGGCATTGGTGAATTCGAAAAAACCTGGCGCCGCATAATCACGCTTGAAAACCTCCATCGCGCCTTCCAGCGAGTTGGTGACGTAGGCGACCTGATGGTGAAGCGCATTGCTGCGAGCGAACATGGCAGGGACCCTAGCAAGCAGGCGCTGAACGGCGCCCTATCGGCGGGTGGGTTTTCAGTTGGCCGACATCTTGCCGCCATCGATCACCAGCGTGTCGCCGGTGTGGTAGCGGGCCGCGTCGCTGGCCAGATAGACCACCGCGCCCTCCAGATCTTCCGGCGTGCCGGCGCGGCCGAGCGGGGTTTTGGCGGTGACGGCAGCGGTGATGGCGGCGCCGATCACCGGGTCGGCCAACGTCATTTCGGTGTGGATGAAGCCGGGCGCGATCACGTTGCTGCGTATACCGTACTGGCCCAGTTCGGCGGCCAGGGTTTTGGAGAGCGCATTCAGCGCGCCCTTGGCGATGGCGTAATGCGCCATGGTGGGCACGCCCTGGAAGATGGAGCCGCTGCCGCACAGGATCAGCGATCCACCGGGATCGCCGGCCTTGGCACGGGCCACCATGTGCCGGGAGGCCTCGCGCAGGGTATAGACGGCGCCGTGCAGATTCACATCCAGCAAGGCCCGGTAGATATCCCCTGCCATGTCGGGGAACGGCGCCTGGGTGGCGATGCCGGCATTGGCAACCACGATATCTATGCGGCCAAACACCGCCAGCGCCGCCTGCACGCCATCGGCCACCGCCTGCTCCACCCGCACATCCACCGCGCTGGCGGCAATTCTGGTGCCGAACGCGCGCAGTTTTTCGGCCGCTTCGGCATTGCGATCCTCGCGCCGGCCCCAGATCACCACATCCGCGCCTGCCCTGGCCAGGCCGCGGGCAAAGCCGAAGCCGATGCCGGAATTGGCACCGGTCACCAGCGCCACTTTGCCCGTCAGATCAAATGGATGCGCACCCATGACGCTGCCCCTTTACGGTTGCAGGGTTGCCCGTTCAGCCTCGCGCGGCAATCCCGCCTGGCCGCCAACACTGTTGCCAGCAGGCCCTCAGCTCATCGTCTGTGCCCGATAGGCGCGCGGGGTGACGCCGGTTTCGCGCCGGAAGGCGGCGGAGAACGCGGCAGGGGTTTCAAAGCCGCAGCGATAGGCGATCTGCTTGATCGGCGGCGAGGCCGCGCCCAGCATTTCCTTGGCCCGGAGAATGCGCCTTCTGGCAGCAAACACCGATAGCGTGGTTCCGGTGGTGGCGCGGAACACCCGGAACAGATGCCGCGCGCTGATGCCGCAGGCGCGGGCCAGGGTGGCGGCGCTGGGCGGCTTGCCAGGCTGTTCCAGGCGCGCTTCAATCAGGCGAAGCTGGGCGGCACTCAGTCGGCCGCCTGGCGGCGAGGCATCTGGCCGCAGATTGCGGAAATAGCGGCCAAGCTCCACCGCGATTTGCAGGCAGAGGCCTTCTGCCATCAGCTCCGAGCCGAAACCGGGGGTTTCGATCTCCCGCGCCAGACGCTGCAAGGCTTCGCGCAAAGCTGGGCTGCGCACATCCAGGCTGGCTTCCAGTTCGCCCGGCATCCAGATGCCGCGTTCCTCCGGCACAGGCGCTGCCAGGCGGCAACAGATGGAACGCTGCGACCCGGCGCCCCAAACACTGCGCAGCCGGTGCCGGGCGGGAATGAAGATGATGTCGCCAAGTCTTTGGGCTTTGGCCCCTGCCGCATCGATATATTCGCCGCTGGGCTCGCCTGGGCGGCGTGACAGGGCAAGATCGAGAAAGGCGAAATTCTGCTCGAACAAGGCCTGTTGCGGCAGGCCGAACCGGTATTCATGCAGTTCCACCAGAGCATGCGGCAGCGCCATCCGGCCACGCACCTGGCATTCGAATGCGTGCGGCAAATCGCCTGTCAGTAAACAGTCTTGCGGCATCGTCGCCTCCCGTATTTGCCGGCTTTTTTGGGTTTTGCCACCACTTGCTTGCCGATGCGGCGCCCCTGGCCTTTCCTTTACCACTTTGGCGGGCTGGCGACAGGGTTTGTGATTGCGTGGCGTGCGCGGCCGGTGCGTGGTGGCGCCATTGCTGGAAAGCGAGATGGGGCGCATGGCGAGCACGCAGGGTATTATCGAGCTGACCGATCTGCGCCATCCGGTGCTGACGCCGATCCAGCTTGGCGCGTTGCAGGCGGCGGAAGCGCAGGAGGTAACACTGACCTCCGAGGCGGTGCTGGCGGCGGCAAGGGCGGAAACCGGACTGGAGGATTTTGGCGCCGATGATTTCCGGCCGCGGCTAAGAATCTGGCTGCAGGCGATCGATGAGGACAGCAACGCCTCTGCCATTACCCGCGCCAATCTGTTGCAGATGAGTGTTCGGCTTGCCGCCACCCGCCTGCGGCTGGAGGATTTTATCAGGCGCCACCCGCGCTGCCTGGATGTGGCGATCGAGCGGCCGATCATCGTCGCTGGCCTGCCGCGGTCCGGCACCACCCATTTGCTGGAGTTGTTGAGTGCCGATACCGGCTTGCGGTCGTTGCCCTGGTGGGAGGCGATTGCGCCGATCCCTGGCCCGGGCGACGCACCGAGTGCGGCCGACCCGAATCCGAGGCGGACCAGGGCGGCGGCGGGCTGGCAGGGATATGAGGCGGTATTGCCTTACATGAAGCTGATGCATGAATTCTCCGCCGACCATATCAGCGAGGATATCGAGCTGCAGGCGCTGGATTTTTCCTCCTATCTGATCGAATGGCTGGCTTACGTGCCACGCTGGCGCGATGCCTATCTGGCGGCGGATCAGACCGGCCCATACGCGTATCTGCGCCGGGCGATGCAGGTGCTGAGCTATATTCGCGGCCCGGCGCGCTGGGTGATCAAATGCCCGCAGCACATGGAACAGCTGCCGGTGCTGTATAAGACCTTCCCCGACGCCATGTTTGTTCTCACCCACCGCGATCCGGTGGGATCGATCCGGTCGGCGATGACCATGGCGCTGTATGCCGCGCGTATTCTGCGCAAGCGGATCGATCCGGCGGAGCCGCTTGGCTACTGGCCTGACCGGTATGAACGCCTGCTGCGCGCCTGTGTGCGGGACAGGGATGTGCTGCCGGAAGCGCAGACGCTGGATGTGTATTTTCATCAATGGATCGCCGATCCAAATCCGATGTTGCGGGAGATTTACCGCAAGGCCGGCCTGGTGCTGACAGACGAGACTCTGCAGGACATGCACGTAACCGTCGCCGCCCGGGCGGCGGAAAAGCAGGGGAAGCTGGTTTACGATCTGGAGCGCGATTTCGGCATCACTGCGGCCAGCTTGCGGGGCCGGTTTGACTTCTATTTCGACCGCTTTGCGGTGAAAGCGGAAGTGGCATGATCGGCATGGACGACGAGCGCGCCATCATTGCGGTATTGCTGCGCTACGGTACCGGAATAGACCCACGCAATTGGGTGCTGTTTCGCAGCTGCTTTGGGCCGGTGTTCGAGGGCGACTATCCTGGCTTCGGGCGGTGGCGCAGCGGCGATGAGATAACCGATTTCATGGCGGCGGCGCATGAAGCACTCGGCCAGACGCTGCACCGGATGACCAATTTTGTGATCGAAGGCGATTCGCAAAGCGCCACGGCCACCAGCTATGTGGATGCGCTGCTGATGCCGCTTGCCCCGGACGGCACCGTGCACCGCGCCGCCGGCCTGTATCAGGACCGTTTTTTGTGTGGCCCCGAGGGTTGGCGGATAGCGCGCCGCCGCTTTGTGCCAGTACAGATTATCTGACTGCGTGGCCTGGCGCAGCGGCCGCGACCTGCCGCGTGGTAGGAGTGGCGGGCGGATATTCCGTCTGATTTTGCCGCGGTGACATCCGGCCGCGATCGCGCGGATCGCCGGCGCCAAACACAGGAGGATACCCAATGACCAGGTACTGGCTCTCAGCCGCGCTGCTGGCAACGCTTAGCTTGAGCGCGGGGTTGGGTGCCGCTTGGGCGCTGCCAGGTGCACCGAGTCTGGCCGATGAAAAAGCCGCCGTGCTGAAAGTGGAAGAGCTGGTGGCGAACGCTCAGACGCCCGAACTCGGCCTTTCCTGCTTCGATCCGGACGCCCTGCAGGACGATTTTTTTCCGCCGCAGCGGCACGGGGTTAAGCAGATCAATGAAGATTTCAAGGTTTACATGGATAATTTCAATACGTTCCATGCGGATATCAAGGACATGACGATCCAGGTGAACGGCGACCTTGCTGTGGCGATGAGCCATCAGCATTTTACCGCGCATGGGTCGCACGGCAATGCCAACATGGATATCGTGGTAAGGCAGACCGATGTTCTGCACAAAAAGAACGGCAAATGGCTGATTACGTACCAACATCTTTCGGTGCCGGTCGATATTCTTACCGGCAAGGCGCAGATGAAGCTGCCGAGTTGAAACCGATCTGAGCAGCAGCTTGCGGGGAAGACATGACCATTGGGCAGTATGAAGAGCTGGATCATGCAGCATTATTGACGCAGTACGGCCCCTGGGCGGTGATCGCCGGAGCCTCGGACGGCACGGGCGCGGGCTATGCGCGCAAGCTGGCGGCGGCGGGACTGAATATTGTGCTGGTTGCCCGGCGCGCGGAGGCGCTTGCGACCGTTGCACAGGAACTGGAGCAGCGATTCGGAATCAGCACGCGACGGCTGGCTCTGGATCTGATGTCGGTGGATGCGGGCGAACGCATTCTGGAGGCTGCAGCCGATCTGGATGTGGGGCTGTATGTTTCCAATGCGGGTGCGGATGGCGGCGGATCGGCTTATCTGAACAGCCCTGTGCAGCGCTGGCACAACGTTATCACTATGAACGTTCGTAACGTGACCACCACCGCCTATGGGTTTGGCAACCGCATGGCTGCACGCAAGCGCGGTGGCCTGCTGCTGATGTCATCGCTCGCAGCCCTCGGCGGGCAGCCTTGGCTGGCCATGTATTCGGCGACAAAGGCGTTCGAGATGGTGTTGGCCGAGGCGCTATGGGCCGAACTCGGCGATTCCGGCATTGACGTGCTGAGCGTGCTGGCGCCGGCGATGACGACACCCACCTTTCATCGTGGCGTGGCCGGCACGGATTTCGATATCAGCACCGCGTTCGATCCCGAATTTGTGGTGGCTGAGGCTTTGGCGCATCTGCCGCATGGCCCGCTGCTGATATTCCCTGAGTCTCCGCAAGGCGAAAGCACGGCGGCACTGACAGCGACACGGCGTGAACGGGTGGAGATGATGGCGCATATCGGCAAGAGCCTGTTTCAGAAAAGCTGAGCGGCTGATTGAGCCTTGCTTGCGCGCGCTGCTTGACGAGAAGCCGGTGGTGGATGTCCTCCACCCTGCGATCGTGTGATTGATCGACAACGAGGTATCGCCCCATGCGGAGAGATATTGGTTCCGCGTTAAGACCTGTCTCGCGATAGGGCAGATATACGGCGCGCGCTGCCAATACGGATGCATCAGCAGAATAGCTGAGTGAATAGATGCTGAATCGAGAGCCTTCGAACTGGCTCCAACGCCTATCCTTGGGGGGATTTACGTATGAAACGATCAGGATTGAGCACGGCGGCAGCGGCAGTTTCCACGCTGACCTGCGCCATTACCCAGGCGGCCTTTGCACAAACCGCGGCGCCACAGAAATCTATTCTGGCCCCGGAAGAAGTGGTGGTGACCGCACGACGCGCAGCAGAAAGAGCGCAAACCGCGCCGGTATCGGTTACCGCGTTTACCGGTGCCACGCTGCGGCGCAAGAGCATTCTGAAAACGGCCGATCTGATGTTCAGCACGCCAGGCGTGTATCTGAGCGGCTCCGGCGGCCGGGAAAATTCGGTGTATGAGATACGCGGCCAATCGAAGGCGCTGAGCGGCACAAATGCCGCCGCGGTGGTGGCGTATTTTGCCGATGTACCGCAGCCGATCTTCGGCAGCAGCGTGGATATCTACGATATGTCCAACGTGCAGGTTCTCAAGGGGCCGCAGGGCACGCTGTTCGGGCGCAATACCACAGGTGGCGCGGTGCTGTTCTACCCGACCGCACCGACCTACACGCCGAATGGCTATATTCAGGTCGGCTATGGCAATTATAACGATCGGCAGGTGGAAGGTGCGGTTACCATTCCGCTGATCCAGGACAAGGCCACGCTTCGTATCGCCGGCCAATATGACGAGCGCGATGGCTACACCAAGAATATTGGCGTCGGCGGGCCTCTGGACGATACCAATATCAAGGCGTTTCGGGCCACATTGCGGCTGGATCCGACGGAATGGCTGAAGAACGTTACGACGTTCGACACCTATACCAATAATTATACCGGCGACGCGGCGCAGCTCGATAGTCTCGATCCGAATTTCTCCTTGATCGACTTGCTGGGAATTCGCCAATCGCTCGAAAATACGCTGGCCTTCGAACGGCAATATGGCTATCAGGTGACCAATAGCGATGTGCTGCCCGCGCGCAATGATACGCGCCGAACCGGCATCACCAACCGCACCGATGCGGAGCTGTTCGACGGCATTTCGTTGACCAATATCTTCGGCTATCGCCGTACTTTCGTTTCCTACAACATCAATACGGATGGCACGCCCGCCGAGCCATCGGCGGTGTATGGCCTGCCGATCACTGTGCTGAACGCGGGTGCGATCAATCACACCGAGCAATATACCGAAGAACTGCAGCTGAAGGGCAAGCTGTGGGATGGCAAGATCACCTGGCTGCTCGGCGCGTTCTATCTCAGCGGCGACCCATACGGCGTAACCGGAACCGGGCTTGGCCTCGGCCAGCCAATTCTCTCCGCCGGCAGTGTGCCCTCGCCGCTTGCAACCTTCTCCTACAATAACGCCTATGAAACCAGCCACGCCGTGTTCGGCAACGCCAATTTCGACCTCGGCGATTATGTGCAGGGCCTGCGTTTCGATGCCGGGCTTCGCTTCACCTATGACCGCGAAAAATCCTGCACCGCCAACGACACCACAACGCAGGGCACGGTGGAACCGGCCGATTGCGTGGCCAGCAACCCGTTGCTGATCAATCCCACCTATAACAGCGCCAACTCCCATGCCCCGACCTGGCAGTTCGGCTTCGATTGGCGGGTGAACAAATCGCTGTTTGCCTATGTCGCCACCCGCCGCGGCTATCGTGAGGGGGGCATCAACTCACCCACTTTGGGTGGCTTGCTGACCCCGTTCCAGACCTTTGGCGCCGAGAAAGTAACCGATGTCGAATTGGGGCTGAAGACGGATTACACCATCGGCAATGTGAAAACCCGCTTCAATATTGCGATATTCGACGGCTATTATGATGGGGTACAGGTGCCGTTGAGCGGCCTGCTGCAGCAGCCTGGCTGTATCGCCGGCAACCCCATTTACGGCAAACCGCCTTACACGCCGACCGGCCTGTGCAATCCCAACCAGGACCCGAACTCCGGCACGTTGCTGGCCAATGTGGGGCAATCACGGGTGGATGGCATCGATTTCGACGGCAATATCGCGCCTATCGACAATCTGATCCTGTCTTTTGGCGGCAATATCCTGGACCCAGAGACGACATCCTTCACCGCACCATCGGTGCTGAGCTATTACATCACCAACAAGCAGATTCCGTTCAATATGGTGGCCAAGGCAACGGTGAATGCCGGCTTCCAATATGCCGTGCCGCTTGGCGACGCCGGATCTTTGCTGGCGAGCGGCAATTTTTACTACACCACAAAAGTGTTTTTCACCCAGATCTACCTGAATCCGTATTCGGTGACCAATTTCCGGCTGGACTGGAATCATATCTACGGCAAGACGGTCGATCTTTCCCTCTACATCAACAACGCGTTCAACCGGCATTACGAGGCGATCGGCGCAGTGACCGGCTCGTCGCTCGGCTTCAATTCCGCCATTTGGGGACCGCCGCAGATGTATGGCTTCCAGCTGCGCTATGAGTTCGGCGGGCAGCACTGAGGCGGCCGCACAGGGACCGCGGCCGCCTGTCGCCGGAAAGGTGCGGGGCCTGGGCTGCCATAGGAGGGTGCGGGAGGTATGCACGGAGTGCCCAAAATGTCGCTGGTGGCCGAAGCCAAAGATCCCCATATCACCGAGAGTTTCCGCTCGGTCAGCGACACCTATGACGGGACGGGCGTGACCGACCCGTTCCCGCTTTATGCAGAGCTGAGAAATACCACGCCGGTGATGGAAGGCGACATCCTGGCGCGGTTCGGCGTGCCATCACAGGCGGATTACGGTAATAAGGGCCGCCAGGTGTTTACCGTGTTCCGCAATGACGACGTGATGAGCATCATGCGCGATCCGGAAACCTGGACCAGCGGCTTGCTGCTGGATGGGCTTGGCGCGTTCCTGGGCGATGTGATGCTGAGCGCGCTCGACGGGGCGCCGCATAAGAAACTGCGCAACCTGATCGCGCCCTGCTTTGGCCGGCAGGTGCTGCAACGTTGGAATGACCAGCTGATCGTGCCAATTCTGCGCACCGAGTTCATCGAGAAGATGCGCGGCGACGGCCATGCCGAATTGGTGCATGATTTCGCCCTGCCCTTCCCGGTGCGGATCATCTACGCAATCCTTGGCTTTCCGAATGACCCCGCCTCGATCGACCGGTTCGCCAACTGGGCGCTGCGCATATTGGCGGGTCCGCAGAAGGACCCCGAAAAAGCAAAGGTAGCCATGGAAGGTGCCTTTCAGGCGGCGCAGGAATTATACGACCACGTTCGACCCATCGTAGAGAAACGGCGGGCAGAGGGTGCGGCCGGCGACGACATGATCGGCTATTTGCTGCGGGCGGAATATGAGGGCGCGCGTCTGGATGACCATCAGGTGACGAACCTGGTGCGGATGATGCTGCCGGCGGCGGCGGAGACCACCACACGCACATTCGCCAACATGATGGTGCTGCTGTTCCAGCATCCTGAAACGCTGGAGCGGGTGCGCCGCGATCGATCGTTGATCCGCAACGCGCTGAACGAATCGATGCGCTATGAGCCGGTGGCGGCGTTTCATGCCAGGCAGGCGGCGCGCGATGTAGATATGCGCGGTGTCACTATTCCCGCGGGCGCCGCGGTTTCCGTATGTGCGGCCAGCGCCAATCGGGACACCGCCATCTATGCCGATCCCGATATCTTCGATATCGATCGGCCGTTGCGGCCGGTGCTTGGGTTTGGTTATGGCGTGCATGCCTGCCTTGGCATGCAAGTGGCGCAGATGGAAATAGAAGGCGCCCTGGATGCGCTTCTCGATCTGCCGAATCTCCGGCTCGATCCAGGCAAGCCGGCCCCGCAAATCCGCGGCATGCAGTTGCGCGGGCCGGACCAGATCCATGTTCTGTGGGATTAGCCTGGTTTGTTTGCCGCGAGTGCCTTGCGGGTGACGGTGATGAACGGCACGGTGCAGCTCATCCCGCCATCCACGCGGTATAGGGCGCCATTTACATAGCGTGATTCGTCGGAAGCAAGGAACACCGCCATGGCGGCGATATCTTCCGGCTCGCCGAGCCGCGGGGCGTTGATGATGTCCATGAAGTCGGCATCCATCGCCGGCGTGGACCAGGCGATTTTCGATGGCGTTTGGATTGTGCCCGGCAGAATGGCATTGCTGCGTATGCCCTGTTTGCCGAAGGTGGCGGCGATGGATTGTACATACCAGTTCAGCGCCGCCTTCGATCCGCCATAGCTATAGGCAGTCACGTCGCCACCCAGCGAGCTGGTTGAGGAGGTGAAGATGATCGAGCCCGATCCTTGTTTCAGCATATACGGAAGAGTGAATTTGCTGGCCAGAACGCCACCAAGCACATTCACCCGCATATTCGCGCTGAACACCTCGGGATCGAAGGCCAGAAAATCCAGATCTCGCATGACGAATGCGGTATTGAGAAACAGCGCGTTGTTGTAGAGCACGTCGATCCGGCCGAATTCGGCGATGGTTGTATCGACCATGTGCCGCAGCTGGGCTTCCTCGCCCACATCCACCGCCATGGCGATGGCCTTGCCGCCGTCGGCCTGGATGTCATGCGCAACCTGGTCGGCCGATTCGCCGCGGAGATCGGTGACGACGACGGTAGCGCCTTCGGCGGCGAACATTTTGGCGCTGGCCCGGCCGATGCCGCTGCCGGCGCCGGTGATGATGCAGATTTTCCCCGATAGCCGGTTCATGGATTTTCCCCTTGCGCGTTCAGACCCTGGCGGCGAGCGCCCGTCGCAGCTCGTTGGTGAGCGGGCCCATATCCTTCGGCGCCGCGCCATGCAGCAATATCTCGTCGGCGCCGGCATCCAGAAACGTCATGAGTTGATCCGCGCAGCGCGCGGCGGTGCCCACCGCGGCACCCTGATCCAGCCATTCATCCGGCAGGATGCGGCTGACCTCTACCAACTCCTGGCGGGTAAAGGCCTGGTCGGCGGGCTTGCCGTGCAGGGCGGCAATCTGCGGATGGGCGCGCAGTTTCTCCAGCACGCCTGGGTCCCAGCCATTGATTTCCACAATCATGTCGCCGAACCCGGGCAGTTCGAAATACGTGACGGCGCGGCCGCCGACCACCGCCTCCTCCTCGTCTTTCGGCAGATCGGGGGCGACGATGATATTATGGTAGATACGGATTTTAGCCGGATCGCGGCCGGCTTTTTCCGCCGCATCGCGCACGATCCTGGCAGAATTGGCAACACCTTGCGGAGAGACGAAAGGGTGCAGCAGCACGCCGTCGCAATGTTCGCCGGCAAAGGCCAGCGCCTTGGGGCCGATGGCAGTGAAAATGATCGGCGGCGCCGGGCCATCGTAGCGATCGGTCAGTTTCAGCATCGGGTATTTTCCGAGTATGCCTTCATAATTCACCGTCTCGCCCGCCCAAAGCCGGCGCACGATGGAGATGTAATCGGCCAGGCGCGGAAAAGTGATGTTGGGCGAACCGAGCATCGCCAGATAGGCGGGCACCGCGCGAGCGAACATCAGGCGGAAACGGTCGTGAGACAGCGCCTGCATGATGTTCGCGACGCTGGCGGTAACGATCGGGTGACGCATGGTGGCATACATTGTGCCGGTAATGCGTATGCTGGAGGTAGCCTGGCCAACGGCTCCGGCCAGCACCGCCGGCTCCTTGGAGGCATAGCGTTCGGAAATCCACACGCAGCCGAGGCCGATTCGCTCGGCCTCCCGCGCCTCCTCAATGCCCCGTGTCGGGTCGCTCACACGGCCAGGCAGGATATAGGTGCCGAATTTGTCAAATAGCTGGGATGCGCCGGCTTGCTCGCTCATGGTGATGCCTGAAAACCCAATTTGGCCATGGTGGTCGCGCCGTTGGCCCAGCTTCTGACCTGCCTTGCGATAGGAGAGCCAGGCCGCCCAGACCGCCGATATAGGCCAGGGAAACTGAGCCAGGCGGGTGCACGACCGCTCATGATGCGCGCTGGGTCAGGCAAACGACCAGTATCAGGAGAGAGCATGCAGCAGAGCCACGCACAGCCCGCCATTCCCGCCCATGTGCCGCCCGGCCTGGTGATGTCCTACCCGCTGGTGCTGGGGGCAACCACCACGGAAAACCCGTTCGAGCGGATTGTGCCGGAGCTGGCTGCCGGGCCTGATGTTGTGTACGCCACCAATCTGTATCCTGGGGGCACGCCGGCCTGGGTGTTTCGCCGTGTGGAGACGCTGCGGGCGATCTACAAGGATACCGAGCATTTCACCAACAAGGATTTCTCGCCCTTTGCGAAGATTGTTGGCGATAGCTGGAGCCAGGTGCCGGTGGAATATGATCCGCCCGAGCACACCAAATTCCGCACCCTGATCAACCCGCTTCTGGCGCCGCAGAAAATGGCCGCGCTGGAGGCCAGCGTACGAAACTACGCGCGTGATTATATTGCGCGGTTCGCCAACAAGGGGCATTGCGAGTTCATGAGCGAATTCGCCTTCGAATACCCCATCGCTATTTTCCTGGAGCTGATGGGGCTGCCGCAATCCGATGTGAAGCAATTGCTGGCCTGGGAAATGAAGCTGCTGCACGAGCCGAACATGGCTGAGGTAGCTGGCGCGGTGAACAATGTGAAAAACTATCTGATCGGCAAAATGGCAGAGCGCCGGCGCAATCCGGCTGATGATTTCATCAGTTTTGCCGTGCAGGCGCGGGTGGATGACCGGCCCTTGAGCGAGGATGAGCTGATCGGGCTGACCTTTGGCCTGTATATCGGCGGCCTGGATACGGTTTCCACCAATATGGGCCTGCATTTCCGGCATCTGGCGGAACACCAGACAGACCAGCAATTTCTGCGTGACCATCCGGAAAAGATTCCCTTGGCGACGGAAGAATTGTTGCGCGGTTATGCGGCGGTGACCACTTTCCGGACCTGCGTGATCGAAACCAGGATCGAGGGTTTTACGGTTATGCCCGGCGACAAGATTGCGATGACCACCACGCTGGCCGGGCGCGACGACCGGCGCTACGAGAACCCGAACGAGATACGCCTCGATCGCGCACCGACCCACGAAACCTTCGGCTACGGCCCGCATCGCTGCGTCGGCATGCATCTCGCGCGCCGTGAGCTGCATGTTGGGCTGGAGGAGTTTTTACGCGCGATCCCCCAATTCGGGATTGAACCGGGGGCGGAAATCGTGACTGAACTTGGCGCGATGATCCAACCAAAGACGCTGCCTTTGGTGTGGAACGTCTAGGCAGGTACGGCAGCCAGCGCGGATTGCGGGCACGCTTCCGCACCCTCCCTGGCTTTGGCTTCAAGTCCGGCGGGAACGAGGGTATCTTCGACAAACACGATACCGTTCGCATCCAGCTTGAACACCTCGGGGCAGATATCGGCGCAGATGCCGTAGCCGCAGCAAGCCGGCTTGTCGATAACGATACGCAGACGGCCCTCTAAGCTTTCGGACACCGGTAACCTCCCATCCTTGGAGACGATTTTACAGCTTGAACAGTATCTGGTCAATGTGTATCATTGGCGGTGGATAAGCCCATAAGTCCAAGGGAGCGCATAATAATGCTCGAGAAAGCAACACTCAAGCTGAGCGACGGCACCTCGATCGACGACCTGATCGACGTAAAAATGCATGAAGTCTCCATGCGGGTGATGAACGACCCGGAGCTTCATCGCTTCGAGATGGAGCGGATTTTCGCCAAGACCTGGCTGCTGCTGGGGCATGATACCGAAATCCCGAAAACCGGCGACTTCATCCTGCGCGATATGGGTGAGGATAATGTGATCGTGGCCCGCGACAAATCCGGCGCAATCCATGTCTCCCTCAATGTATGCCCGCATCGCGGGATGAAAGTGTGTACGGCGGAAGCGGGCAATGCGCATGCGCATCGCTGTATCTATCATGGCTGGGCCTTCCGACCGAATGGCGACTTCATTGGTGCACCGGTGGAAAAGGAACAGATGCACGGCAATCTTCGCCCGAAATCGGAGCTCGGGCTGAAGCAGGCGCGGGTGCATATTTATGGCGGCCTGATTTTTGCGACCTGGAACATCGATGGGCCGTCTCTTGACGAATTCCTCGGCGAGACGAAATTCTATTTCGACCAGTTGTTCTGCCGCACCGATTCGGGCCTTGAATTGCTCGGGCCGCCGCAGCGCTTCATGATCCCTGCCAATTGGAAGATCGCCAGCGAGCAATCGGCCTCCGATGGGTTCCATACGCTCACCTTGCATCGCTCGCTGATGGAGGGCGGCATTATGGGGGGCACGCCGGAATCGATCTATGACAATGCGCCAGGCATGTATGGCGTGGATGTCAGCTGCTCCGAAGGCCATTCGCTGCGCTGCCTGGAAGCGGCACAGACATTCAAGATGTTCTCCAACATCAGTTTTGAGGGCAAGACCGTTGAGGAGCGGCTGCATCTGCTGCCGCCACCGGGGATCACGCCCGACCTGATCCCGCAGCTTGCCAAGAACCTGACGCCGGAGCAGGTAGAGATGCTGGCCACCTGCCCGCCGCAAGTGGGCGGCATGTTCCCCAACGTGCTCGTGCTGTTCATCTTCGCGCCGCGCACCGATGGCGGTTCTTCCGGGGCGCTGGCGCTGCACGCCTATGTTCCGCGCGGGCCTGACAAGTTCGAGTTCGTGAACTATATTTTTGCCGAGAAAGACGCACCGGAGCAGGTGAAGCGCGACATGCTGCAGAATGCCATATGGCAATCCGGCACCTCCGGCGTGATCGAGCAGGATGACGCGGATACCTGGCCGCAGATTTTCCGCAATACGCAAGGCCCGGTGAGCCGGACGATGACACTGAAATACCAGGCGATGACCGGCGACAAGAAGCCCGATGGCTGGCCGGGCGGCGGTTACGTCTATGCCGGCTTCACCAAGGACGATACGCAATGGAACTGGTGGCTGAATTACCGCCGGCTGATGTCCAGCGCACTCTGAGCCTTTGTTTCCTATCGCGCCTGTGAGGATGTGTTGAACATGATCGATAGATCGACTGCTGCTGTAGATCGCAGCGCCGTGATGCGCGGGCTGGTATCGCGCATTCGCGTGCCGGTTGGATCGCCGGTTTATAACCGGATTTTGGAAACCCTTTACGATGAAGCGGCCGCCTTGGATGAGCGGCGCTTCGATGACTGGGTGGCCATGCTGGACCGCGACCTGATCTACACCGCGCCGATCCGGCTGACCCGCGTTGGGCCGAACCGGGATCGCGACGTGATGCGGACGATGATGCATTTCGACGAGACCTATACGTCGATCCTGATGCGCACGGGCCGGCTGAGCAAAAGCGCCTGGGCGGAAGATCCGCCATCGCGCACACGCCGTTTCGTCACCAATGTGCGGGTGGCCGAAACCGACGCCGCGGACGAATATGAAGTGGTGAGCTACTTCCATCTCATCCGCAGCCGCGGCGATTCGCCAGTCAACGAGGAAACCACCGCCGAGCGCCGCGACATCTGGCGCCACGCGAATGAAAGCTTCAAGCTGGCGAAACGCGAGATCATCCTGGACCAATCCACTCTGTCGATGGCGAATTTCGCCGTGTTCCTCTGAGACACCAATGAGCAAACATGTACCTGTCCATGTGGTGGTGGTCGGCAGTGGTCTTGCCGGGTATGGGGTGTTGCGCGAATTGCGCCGGCAGGCGCCGGATGCGCAACTGACCCTGATCACCGCCGATGATGGGCATTTCTATTCGAAGCCTGCTCTCTCCACAGCTTTGGCCAAAGGCAAGATTGCCGATACGCTGGTGACGACGCCGGGCGAGAAAATGGCGGCGCAACTCAAATTCGATCTGCGGGCCGGACGCTCCGTGGAGGCGATCGACACCGAGGGGCGCGTTCTGCTCACCACCGGCGGCCCATTATTTTACGACAAGCTGGTCTTGGCGCTAGGCGCGGACCCGATACGTCCGTTGATGGAAGGCGATGCCGCGCATCGCGCCCTGGCGGTGAATAATCTGGATGATTACCGGCGGTTTCGCGAGGAGTTGCGTGAGGGTGCACGCGTTCTGGTGATCGGCGGCGGCCTGGTGGGCAGCGAGTTCGCCAATGATTTGAGTGCCACCGGCTACAAGCCCATTGTGGTGGACATGCTGACCCACCCGCTGGCGCAACTGGTGCCGTTCCGTGTTGGCGAAGTGATGCGTGATGCGATGCGATCCGCCGGTGTCACCTGGTATTTTGGCCGGAAGGTGATCGCGCTGAACAAGAACGGCGCCGGCACCAGTGCCACATTGGATGATGGCACCAGGATCGAAGCCGATGCCGTGCTTTCCGCGGTGGGGCTGCGGCCGCATACGCAGCTTGCCGAAGAGGCGCGGCTTGAGGTGAATCGCGGTATCAAGGTGGATTCCACTGGCTGCACCAGTGATCCGCATATTTATGCCATTGGCGATTGCGCTGAATATCCGCGCGGCCTGGCGGCCTATGTCTCGCCGATCATGGGCGCGGCGCGCGCCATCGCCAGTACTGTTCTCGGCACGCCCACCGAGATGCGGTTTCCTACCCTGTCGGTCCAGGTGAAAACCACTGCCTGCCCGGTAGTGCTGCTGCCGGCGCCCATCGGTGTGGAGGGTGGCTGGATAAAGGAAAAAGACGATTCGGAAGGCCTGAAATACCTGTTCAAGGATCAGACCGGCGCCATCTTGGGTTATGTGCTCACTGGCAATCGCTGCACCGAACGGCCGGATCTCGATCGCGCCATCAGCGATGCCGACCATCAGAGGAAAGCCGCATGACCGGCCTGCTGCAGGGAAAGATTGCCGTCGTCACCGGCGGCGCCAAGGGTCTTGGCCTGGGCATCTCACGTCGCCTGGTGCGTGAAGGGGCAAAGGTGGTGATCACTGGGCGCGAGGGGGCGGCCGCGGAAACGGAGGCCGCACGAATCCGCAGCGAGTTGGGTGGCGAGGCGATCGGGTTTGCCGCCGATGTCGGCGTGAAGGCCGATGTGGAGGCGATGATTGCCCGCACGGTGGATTATTTCGGCGGGCTGGACATTCTGGTGAACAACGCCGCCATGCTATCGCCGAATATCCTGATCGAGCATAAGACCGATGATATGCTCAAGCGCACGCTGGACATAGCCCTTTGGGGAAGCTGGTGGGGCATGCAGGCGGCATTTCCACATATGCGCCAGCGCGGCGGCGGTTCGGTGGTGAATTTCTATTCCATCGATGCCAATACCGGCGCCTGGCTTCATGCGGATTACAACATCGCGAAATCCGCCATTCTTGGGCTCACCCGCAGCGCGGCGGTAGAATGGGGCCGTTTCAATATTCGCGTCAATGCCATTTCGCCCACCGGGCTTGGCCAGGTCTTTGCCAGGCTGGTAAAGGATGTACCCGGCTTTCTGGAGGCGGCGACCACGAACAACCCGCTGCTGCGGGCTGGCGATCCGGAAGACGATATCGGTCCGGTGGTGGTGTTCCTGGCGTCCGAGATGTCGCGCTTTATTACCGGCGAGCTGATCAATGTCGATGGCGGACAGAACCTGCCCGGCTATGTCAGCAAGCCGCACAACCTCGCCGAATTGGAGGGTTCCGTATGAATGTTTTCGCGCCTGCATCCTTTACCGGTGAGGTCTGCGCCGCCACCGGCGAGCCGATGCCGGGCAGTGTGGTGAAAATTCTCGAAGGCGCGCTCTCGGCGATCATCAGCAGGGGCGTGCGGCGCCTGTCGATGAGCGATATCAGCGATGCCAGCGGAGTCTCACGCGGTACGCTTTACCGGTATTTCGGCACCAAGGAAGATGTGCTCAGCGCGGTCAGCGAGTTCATCTCGATCAGCTTCGAGAACGGCGTACGTGCCGCCGCCAACCGGCACCATAACCCGATGGATCGCTTGCGGTCGGTTCTCGGGTTCTTTGCCACATTCACCCATGAACGCACGCCGGACCGCATTTTCGAGGTTGAGCCCGGCTTTCACCTGGATTTCTTCCGCAGCCATTTCGCCCGGCACAAGGCAGCGGTGCTGGATGCGCTGTCGGTTACGTTCGACTATCTCGATGCGGTTTGCCCATTGCCCATCGATCGCGAGGCTGTTTGCGAAGCGTTCATCCGCATGCAGCTGAGTACCTTGATTGTTCCCGCCGACCGTCATTGGTCGGAAACCTGGACCCGGGCACCGGATCAACTGGAAGCCCTTATTTTAACATTTGCCGGCCGCGCGCCTGCAACACTGGAGAACTGAACCATGGTCGCTCTCGCCAAGATCAATGTTGTCAAGGAGCCGATCGGCTTCGGTGATGCAGAGCCGTTCATCGCCAAGGCCCGCGAACTCGCACCTTTGTTCCGCAAGGAAGCAGCGGAAGGCGAAAGGCTGCGCGCGCCCACCCCGGCCGCCGACAAGGCGCTGAAGGAAAACGGTCTTCTCACCCTGCTGCTGCCGCAGCGTTGGGGTGGCGCGGGGCTCTCAATGACCGATTTCGCCAGGGTGGAAATTGAACTGGCGAAGGGGGATCCATCGATTTCCTGGGTGTCGCAGATCGTCAACGGCACCACCTGGGTGGCGAGCCTGACATCGGATGCCACCCAGCATGCGCTGTTTGGCGAAGGCCCGAAGCTGGTGTGCGGCGCCTATAATCCGCCCGGCACGGCGCGCAAGGTTGATGGCGGCTACATTGTCAATGGTGCCTGGCCGTATACATCCGGCTCACGGCAAGCGTTTTGGGCGCAATCCGGCGTGCTGATCGATGCCAGCGATGGTCCGGTGGTTCCCGGCATCAATATGTGCTATATTCCGTTCACCGAACTGGAAATGCGCGATACCTGGTTCATGACCGGAATGCAGGGCACCGGCTCCGATACCAGCGTGGCGCGCGATGTGTTCGTGCCCGACCATCTGATGGTAACGATGGCCAAGCCATTCGGCCATGTGGAGCCGAACAAGCAATATTGGGGTGCGCCCTCCGATGTGCTGCCGGTGGTGCCCAGCGTGCGGGCGACCGGGCTGGCGCAGCTGCTCGGCGCGGCGGAGGCGATGCTGGAGATTGTCGAGGCGGAGTCGAAGAAAAAGCCGATCGTTACCACCTTCTTCAAGACACGCGTTGAGTCCGGCACGGTGCTGCATGATCTGGGCGAAGTGGCCGCTCAGCTGGATACAGCAAGGCTTCTGCTGTTCACCGCCACCGGCACGCTGGACGATGTTGCACTCACCGGCCGCGAATTCCCGACCCTGGAACGCGCCAAGCACAAGGCGCAATGCGCGCAGATTGTCGATCTGATCCATAAATCGATCGAGACCATCATGTTCATCTCTGGATCCTCAGCCTTCGCGCTGACCAATCCGCTCAGCCGGTATTGGCGCGACGTGCATGTCGGCCTGAGGCACATCACCAACGTGCCTTTCCTCAGCTACGAGATTTATGCGCGCGATCGGATGGACGTAAAGCCGAATATCTCGCCGGTGGGGGCGTATTAGTCTAGAGCATGATCCGGCACTATGCGGTCAGCTGCCGGATGAACATGCTCGCCAAAACAAAGAACTAGAGCGGGATGCGACACTCGACAACGATTCGATCAAATCGCATCCCGCTCTAGGTTCACCGTTGGGCGCACAGGCCTCGCATCGCCTCCAAGCACGATGCGGGCTACGAGGCCGTCATTTGGCCAGGCGGTCCGCCAAGGCCAGGGCGGCAGCGGCCACGCGGGCGCGGTCTGCCAAGCTGTGCATCAGCGTGTCGGCGAATGCTGATTCTATCTCGATCGTTTGTGGGCCGTCGCGCTCATCGATCAGCAGGCCGTCGATGATACCGCGATAATGCGCGGCAATGGCCCCTGGGGTTACCGCCACGCCAAGTTCAGCCATCAGCTTCGCCGTTGGCCCCTTTACCGCGTGGCCGCCGATAATGGGCGATACCGCCACCACGGGCGCATGCGCGTGCCGGAGAGCGTCGCGCATACCAGGCACGGCAAGCACAGGATCGACGCTGAGATAAGGGTTTGACGGCGCGATCAGGATGGCAGCGGTGGCCGGATCGTTGATGGCTTCCAAAACGCCTGGGCCGGGCTTGGCCTTGGCTGCGCCTTCGAATCTGATGGCGCTGACCACAGGTGCGCAACGCTGCGCGACGAAATAGCGCTGAAAAGCAAGATCGCCTTCATCGGTGGTGAGATGCGTTGAAATGGGCTCGTCGCTCATCGGCAGAACCCTCACCAGAATCGCCCAGGCTTTGGCAAAGCTTTCGGTAATAGCAGACAGTTTGTCGCCCGCCGAGAGTCGGGCCGTGCGCAGGATATGCAAAGCCAGATCGCCGTCACCCAGATTGAACCAGTCCTCGCCGCCAAGGGTTTTCAGGGCGGCCATGAAATTCCAGGTCTCGCCCTCTCTGCCCCAGCCGAGTTGCGCGTTGGCGCGGCCCGACAAGGTGTAGAGCAGCGTATCGATATCGGGCGAAACCCACAGGCCGAGATGGCTAAAATCGTCAGCGGTATTGACGATGGCGGTGATGTTTTGCGGCGTCATCACCTGGGCCAGGCCGAGCACCAGCTTGGCGCCGCCGACGCCGCCGGTGATGACCACCACTTTGCCGGCGCGTGCACCAATCATTGGAACAAATCCTCGCTCAGCGTCCGAACCAGGCTGGAAGCGGGCCGTGCGCCGGTTGGCCATACTGCGCCCCGGATCAGCGCCGCCGGAACGCCCTCCGCCCCCTCACCCGTCGCCAGGCTTGCGGCCGTGGCGACAATGTCGCCCAAGGCTACCTGCGTTACTTCCAATATGCGTCCATCACGATCGCGCTCGCCACGCTTGTCGATCAGCGACGGCAAAGAACTGGCGCCGAGCGCCACACTTACCACGCCATTGCGCCAGGGGCGGCCGAAACTGTCGGAAATCACCACCGCCGGCGCCCCACCCAACGTGACGGCAATACCCTGGCGCAAGCGGTCGGCGGACGCATCGGCGTCTTCCGGCAGCAGCAAAACCAGGTCCGGATCGGTGCTGCCGGTATTGGAGCGGTCGATGCCCGCATTGGCCATCACATAGCCGCAGCGATGGCGGGTAATCAGCACGTTCTTTACCGCGCGCACGACGGTGGTCGATTCCGCCAGAACGAGTTCCACCAGCCTCGGGTCCTTGCCGGTGATCTCCGCCAACCTCAACGCTTCGGCGCCCGGCCGTATGCTGGCCAGGCGCACGAACCGGTTTTCCGCCTTCGAGACGATTTTTTGGGTCACCACCAGCACGTCATTGGGCGCTGGATCGGCCAGGCCGGCTGCTTGCAGGGCCTGGCACAGGATGGCCACCAGATCACTGCCTGGCTGCACCTCGGCGATGGTGGTCAGAGGATGGATTTCGATCATGTGGCGGGCACAAGTTCAGTATTGCGGTGCGGGGCGCCTTGCAGCTTGTCGGCGGTAAACTTACTGAGCAAAAGAAGGAAGAAAGAGTCACCACGCAGATCACGAAGGGGAAAGACACGAAGACGAAACGGTTCGTTGCACGTTTTGCCTTGTGCAGCATCGAATTTTTTAGATTTCTTCTTCGTGTCTTTCTCCTTCCTGCCCTTTGTGTTCTTCGTGGTGACTGTTTTTGCTACCTTGCCGCACAGCGCGCGATGGTCGGGACGCACATCATGAACAGTTCCTGGCCGGCACATCGCTTCCATTATTCCCAAACCCCGACAGGCTACTCGTGCTGCGAATCGCTCATTTTGCGGCATTCTGACTGGGGAGTGGTGGGCTGAAGACCACCCTGCTCTGCCCACCTGCCGGTGCAGTCAACGCCGCATGTCAGTCTCCGGCCGCTTCCAGCGCGGGAAGCGCGATCGGCGTATAGAGCGTGCTGCGCTGCCGTGCATAACGCCCGGCATCGGCCGCCAGACGCGCCATCCGGGCCGCATCGCAGAGCTGGCCGTTCTGGCCGCCGGCGGCGCGGGTGATCGATTCGTCCATCAGCGTGCCACCCAGATCGTTGCTGCCGGCGCGCAGGGCCGCCACCACACCGTCACTGCCCAATTTCACCCAGCTCGCCTGGATATTGGTGATGAGTGGATGCAAAGCCAGCCGTGCCACCGCCTGCATCAGCAACGCCTCACGAAAACTGGGGCCTGAGCGGGATTGGCCGCGGCGCCAGATCGGCGCTTCCATATGCACGAAGGGCAGCGGTACGAATTCGGTGAAGCCGCCGGTTTCGGCTTGAAGATCACGAACGGCCAGCAGATGGCGCGCCCAATGCCAGGGTGTTTCCACATGGCCGAACATGATGGTGGCGGTGGAGCGCAGGCCCACCCCATGGGCGGCGCGCATCACCGCCAGCCACTCCGCCGTGTTCACCTTGTCCGGGCAGATTTTCGCCCGCACGTCGTCATCCAGAATTTCGGCGGCGGTGCCGGGCAAGGTGGAAAGGCCTGCATCACGCAGCATCTTTAGAAAATGGGTAAGGTCCAGGCCGAGTGTGGCGGCGCCATGCGTTACCTCCAGCGGCGAGAAGGCGTGGATGTGAATATGCGGGGCAGCCTCGCGCACCGCGCGCAGCACGGCGAGATAGGTGGTGCCGTCGTAATCAGGATGGATGCCGCCTTGCAGGCAGAGTTCGGTGGCGCCACGCTGCACCGCCTCGGCGGCACGCCGGCTTACCTCCGCCATGTCCAGCCGATAGGCGGGGCCACGCATCTGCCGTGCGCTGCCCTTGGAGAACGCGCAGAAGCCGCATTTATAGAGGCAGATATTGGTATAATTGATGTTGCGGTTGACCACGAAGCTCACCGCATTGCCTGCGTATTGGCGCCGCAGTGAATCGGCGGCCTCGGTGACCAGGGTGATATCCGGACCATCCGCCGCAAACAGCGTGACGATGTCGGTTTCATCAAGGCGTTTGCCGCTTCGGGCGGCGTCGATAATGCCGGAGAGTTTGTCTGATATCGCGCTGCGCCCGGTTTCATGCAGCGCGGGCACCCTGTCGCCGGTGCCGGCGCGCCAGGAATCGGCATAAGGCAGGCCACGCGCATCAACGGTGCGGCGCACGGTTTTGGCCAAATCCGGCGCCAGCCAATGCGCCGGATCGCGCGCAAAAGCCGGGCCGATGGCCAAACGCTGGCGCAGCACGCGGCCGGCCCGTGCCGTGGCCTTTTCCAAGACATCCAGATGCGGCCAGGGCGCTTCCGGGTTGACGTGATCGGGCGTTACCGGCGAAACGCCGCCCCAATCATTCACCCCGGCGCGCAACAGCGCGCCCAGTTCCGCCGGTTGCAGATTTGGCGGCGCCTGGATGGTCATCTGCGGGCCCAAGATCAGCCGGGCCACCGCTATGGTCCATAGATGCTCCTCAAGCGATGGTTCCGCATGCGCCACCATGCGCGTGCCCGGCTTGGCCCTGAAATTCTGAATGATCACTTCCTGGATGTGACCATGGCGGCGATGGCTGTCACGCAGCGCCACCAGCGCTTCAATCCGCTCGGCGCGGGTTTCGCCAATGCCGATCAGCAAGCCGGTGGTGAACGCGACGCGGGCACGGCCGGCGGCCTCGATTGTTTGCAAACGGAGAGCCGGCAGCTTGTCGGGTGAGCCGTAATGCGGTCCGCCTTTTTCCGACAGGCGCGTGGCGGAGGTTTCCAGCATCAGGCCCATGGACGCCGCAAAGTGGCGGAGTGCGGCAAAATCCGCCTCGCTCATCAGCCCGGGGTTCAGATGCGGCAACAGCCCGGTTTCGCTCAGCACCGCCTCGGCCATCGCGCGCAGATAGCTCAGCGTCGTGGGATGGCCCAGCGCGCGGAGCGCACTGCGCGCCGCCGCGTAGCGCGCTTCCGGCTGGTCGCCCAAGGTGAACAGAGCCTCGCGGCATCCGGCGGCAACACCTGCCCGCGCGATCTCCAGCACCTCCTCACGCGAGAGATAGGCGCTGGCCACGTCATGCGGCGTGGTGGCGAAGGTGCAGTAATGGCAAACATCGCGGCAGAGCCTGGTCAGCGGGATGAAGACTTTTCGCGAATAGGTCACGATCGGCCCGAACGAGCCCAGCGTGATGCGCTCGCTGTCGGCCAGCAGCGATGCCAGCGCCCTCTTCATCAGGGCTGCCTGAATCGCGTCACTGCCCGCGGTGTCGAAGCAGGGCAAATCAGTGGTTGCGCAGTCGCTCACATCACCCTCCGGCAGCCCGCAGCAAGGGCAGGCTTTTTTACGCTGCTCCACCCGCCGCAGGATAGGAAGAGGGCAACGCTTCCCACCGGGCGATTGCCGCCTCAAGACTCAGGGTCAGCGGCTCCCACACGGTTGCCGGCATGGCGCTGAAACGGGGGGCAGGTGCCGGCTGGCTGGCGCCATTGCGGTGGGTAAAAGTTTTTCGCGCCCGGTTGTGCGGGTGGTCCGGCGCCTCGGTGAGCGACAAAACCGGGGTGACGCAGGCATCGGTGCCGGCGAAGCTTTCCGCCCATGAATCACGTGGCCTGGCGGCAAAGGCGGCGGCAAAATCCTGTTCCATTGCCGGCCAGCCGGCGCGGTCGTTCTGCACATAGCGGTCGCGCGGCAAACCCAAACCATCCAGCAGCAGCATAAAAAATTGCGGTTCCAGCGCACCCACGGCCACATTCCCGCCATCCGCGCAGCTGTAGCAGCGATAGAACGGGGCGCTGCCATCCAGCAGGTTTTCGCCTGGGCGATCCACCCACAAACCGGTGGAGAGAAATGCGTAAAACAGGCTCATCAGCGACGATGTGCCATCCGTCATTGCCGCATCCACCACCTGGCCCTGCCCGGTGCGCTGGGCGCAGAGCAAGGCGGCCAGCATGCCAGCGACGAGGAACATCGCGCCGCCCCCGTAATCGCCCACCAGGTTCAGCGGCACCGGCGGTGGCTCGCCTGGCCGGCCCATCGCGTGCAATGCGCCGGTCAGCGAGATGTAGTTGATGTCATGCCCGGCACGCGGAGCCATCGGCCCGGTCTGGCCCCAGCCGGTCATTCGGCCGAACACCAAACGCGGGTTGCTGGCCAGGCAAATCTCCGGCCCTAGGCCCAGGCGCTCCATCACCCCTGGGCGAAACCCTTCGATCAGCCCGTCGGCGCGGGCAATCAGCTTCAGGGCCGACTCACGGTGTTCAGCGTTTTTCAGGTCCAGATAGGCCACGCTGCGGCTGCGGTGCAGTACGGCGCCGCCCACATCGTCCCAGGCGGCATCGGCGCGGGGCGGCCGGGCCAGGCGGATGATATCGGCGCCCATATCGGCCAGCAGCATGGCCGCCAGGGGCACTGGGCCGATGGCGTCCATCTCCACCAGCCTGATTCCCGCCAGCGGGCCGGCGTGGTGCGTCGTCAAGACTTCAGATCTCCGTCCGGTCGCCACCCTTCAGGTCGAGAATGGCGCGGGCTTCGGCGGGTGTCGCCACCTGCAGGCCCAGCCCCTCGATGATCTGGCGGGCGCTGCGCACCTGCTCCGCGTTCGATTCCGCCAGGCGGCCGCGGCCGCCCCAGAGCGAATCCTCAAGGCCCACACGCACATTGCCGCCCATGGCGGCGGCCATGGCGACGATCGGCATTTGCCGCGCGCCGGCGCCGAGCACCGACCATTCGTATTTGTCGCCGAACAGACGGTCCGCGGTGCGCTTCATATGCATCACGTCTTCCGGATGGGCGCCGATGCCGCCCAGAATGCCGAACACGGTCTGGATGAACAAAGGCGGCTTGACCAGCTTGCGATCGAGAAAATGCGCCAGATTGTAGAGATGGCTGGTGTCGTAGCATTCGAACTCGAAACGGGTGCCGTTCGGGCTGAGCACGCTGAGCAGCCGTTCGATATCGGCATAGGTATTCTTGAACACCAGGTCGCGCGAGGCTTCTAGCGCCTTTGGTTCCCAATCATGCTTGAACGCGCTATAGCGTTTCAGCATCGGGAACAGGCCGAACCCCATTGTGCCCATATTCAGCGAAGCGACTTCCGGCTGGAATGTCACTGCCGGGCGCATGCGTTCATCGACCGTCATCCACGGCGCACCGCCGGTGGTGAGATTCAGCACCGCGTCGCTGCGCTGCTTGATCACTTCCAGGAAAGGCTTGAACAAAGCCGGGTCCTGGTCGGGCTGACCGGTTTGCGGATTGCGCGCGTGCAGATGGATAATGGCCGCACCTGCCTCGGCCGCGCCGATGGCGGATTCGGAAATCTCCTCCGCCGTCACCGGCAGATAGGGCGACATCGATGGTGTGTGGATGGCGCCGGTGATGGCGCAGCTGATGATCACCTTACCTTTTGCCATGCACCTGCCTTTTGAACGCGCCGGGACGAAAAACATGCCGGCGCTAGAGGCCCCGGCATCTTTCCAGCGATAGGGCGTGCGGCGGCTTCAGGCAAGCACGCCGAGTTGCTTTGCGCGCATGACAGCTTGCGGCCTGCGGCGCACACCCAGCTTGTCGTAAATCTGCTGCATGTACCATTTTACCGTGCCCTCCGTCAGGCCAAGCCGGTTGCCGATCTCCCGGTTGCGCAGGCCGCCGCCGACCATGGTGAGAATATCCAGCTCACGGCTGACAAGCTTGCTGCCGAGGCCGCATTCTTCCTCGGCTTCCAGGGTTGGCGAACCGCGGAAGGCGGCAACGAGGCCGGCGGCAAACTGATCGGGTGCCCCCTCCAGCGACGGCCCCTGACCATAGGATTCCACCAGAAGCGAGCCGATCGAATCGCCCTCATCGAGGAACATCCGCGTCCAGCCGGCCTGAGCCGCCAAGGTAACCGCCTCACGCACCGCACGACGTGCTTCGGAGCGGTCGCCGGCGAGAACCGCGATTTCGGCGAGCAGCAATTCGAATGTCGCGGCAGAGCGTATGGCGCCGGTGCGGCGAACGAATTCACTCCAGCGCTTTGCCACTTTGCGCGCCCTTGTCAGACGGTGATTATGGGTTTCGATCCGCAGCCATGCGATTGCCACGCTTTCATGTTGCCGGCTTGGCGTGAGTGTGGGGAACGGCTCCTGATCGGCCGGCATGTCGCCCGCCCGGTACGCCGCTTCCGCCCGCTGCAACTGCCCGCTCTTGATCAGGATGCGCACCTGCTCCGCCACCACAGCCGCCCTTAGCCGGTCCAGCCCGCATTCGATGGAGACCAGATGCGCTTCGTCCAGACCCTTCAGCGCATCGACGATATTGCCCGAAGCCGCCAACAGCCGCGCATTCACCAGATGGCCAGCCGCCAGCTGATCGACAAAGGCCCATTGGCGCGCAGCGGGAAGATGCGAATCGACAAGGCCACGCGCCGCCGCCAGATCGCCGCGATCATACAGCAATTCGGCCAGTGGCAAGGCCGGCAACGCAGCGAGGCCAGACCCGGCGCCCTGCATCGAACAGGCAAGATCGAACGCCTCGCTGAGCATGCGATGCGCTGCTTCAGTCTTGCCTTGCGCCATCAAGGTCGGCGCCACGGAGGATTTCAGCGCGATCGACGCGAAATCCGAGCCAGGGCGGTGCAAGGCACGACGTGTTTCCGCCTCCAGCTTCAGCGTGTCGTGAAAATGGTATAATTCGCGGCGCGCGGCCATCAACTGCGCCAGCAAGGTGCAGCTCAGATACGGCTCGTCATCACCGTAATCGGCCAGCAGCCGTTCCGCCCTGCGTTCAAGCCCCGCCATATCGTCTTGCGCCGCCAGCAGCATGATGCGCCGGTGTTCGATGGCGCGGGCAATATGATGCTGTTCGAATTCGCTCAGCTCGTCATTGGCAATTGCCTGTTGCAGCGATGTTTCCGCCATGCAGATCAGCGCATCGGCCGACGTGAAGGCCAGCCGCCTGATCTTCCGCCAGGCCAGCGCCAGCAACAGCATGCGCCGCCCGGCGAGCAGATGCCGCGGCAAACCGGCCCCAAGATCATCGACGCGATACAGATAGCCGGTATAGGTCAGTTTTTCCGCAAGGGCATCGAGTTGGTCGGCCAAAAACACCTGGTCGCCGGTAAGCTGGGCATGCTCGATCGCGCGCAGGGCGTTGCCCGATTCGGCAAAATGCTGGCTGGCGCGGCGATTCAACTCGGCGGCCCTGGCAGGATCGCGATCATTCAGCCGGCGCAGCACCATTTCCCGAAACAAGGGATGGTAGCGATAACTCGACCGTTCAGCGCCGGCCGCTTCGACAAACAAGCCGGCGTCCTCGACCGCTTCGAGCATGCGCCGTGCATCTTCCTGCCCGGTGACGGCAGCACAGGCAGCCGGGTCCAATTCCTCCAAAACGGCGATGTCAACGAGGAATTTCCTGACCGGAGCCGGCTGAAGCGCCATCACCTCCTCGTCGAAATACGCCTCGTACTCGCGCTTCAGGCCAACCGCGCGCCCATCGGCAGCACTGCTGAACGACCATGACCGGCGGTGGATCTTCCCCGCCATCACAATGCCGGCAACCCAACCTTGCGTCTCGTCGGTCAGGCGCTGCAACAGGCTTGCATCGACCAGGCCGGCGCCGTTCATCGCCACGAAACTGACGGTGTCGGCAAGCGAAAACCGCAAATCGGCAGGGCCGATTTCCAGCAGGCAGCCCAGCGAGCGCAACCGGGCAACCGGCACGGTGGAGCGGCTGCGTGAACTGATGATGGTGGTGAGAGCGTCACGCGCGCTGGCCACCATGCGCGATACCAGATCGAACACCGGGGGCGGCAAAAGCTGCGCATCGTCGATGATCAGAACCGGGCGCCTGGCCTGCTGGGTTGCCAGCGCCGCCAGCAATTCATTCACCGGCGTATCCGGCGATGGCGTCGGCAGGGTCAGGCCTTGCTCAGCGGCGGCCGCGCGCAATGCATCGACGAATTCGTCCAGATTGGTGATGCCTGCACGGGCAGCCAGCCAGAGCACCGCCCGCCCCCGCTCGGCCAATACTTTCGACCAATAGGAAATGGCCGTCGTTTTGCCATATCCTGCGGGTGCACACACTGTGGTAACACGCGATTCGTCGATCGCGTCCGCCAGGTCTCGAAGTCGTTGCCGTTCAACGAATGTTCGCACGTGACGCGGCCGTGCAATAGCGGTCGAAACCACTCCCACTTGATCGTCCTCCTTGGCTCCGCCGTTATTGGTGTTCGGCAGCTGAAATATATTTGGACCACCTGATTATGCTTTGCAAGTCGCCATTTCCTATCCGGCGGTAGGCCACCGTGACGGGCCTCTCTTCCAGCGTCATTTTGAAACTGCCCCAAACAGGTCCAATCACGCCCGTGAAACGGGCAATAAGGCGAAATTTTATGCGCGTTGTCACCCTGCATTCGACCGACGGACTGGATGCTGTCTCGTTGGAAACCATGCCCGATCCAAGTCCAGGCCCAGGGGACATACGGGTGGCGCTGCGGGCCGCATCGGTCAATCACCGTGAACTCTGGATCACGAAAGGCCAATATCCGGGCATGAAACTGCCCGCCACTCTGGGCGCCGATGGTGCTGGTGTGGTGGATCGGGTGGGCGACGGCGTGGATGCGAAGCTGATCGGCCGGGAGGTGGTGCTCTATCCGGGGCTGGATTGGGGCGAGGATGCGCGCAGCCCGGCCGCCGCTTTTGGGCTGCTTGGCATGCCGGGCCCTGGCACGCTGGCCGATTATATCATCGTTCCGGCTGCGAGTGCTGTCGCCAAACCCGCACATCTCGATTTTGCCGCTGCCGCCGCCGTGCCGCTGGCGGCGCTGACGGCTTGGCGGGGCCTGGTGACCAAGGGTGAGCTAAAGGCCGGCGAGAAGCTGCTGGTAACCGGCGTGGGCGGCGGGGTGGCGACCTTTGCGCTGTTGTTCGGCAAGGCAATGGGGGCGGAGGTGTTCGTCACCAGCGGATCGGATGATACGTTGGGCAAGGCCTTGGCGCTCGGCGCCAAGGCCGGGTTCAATTACAAGGATGAAGCCTGGCGCAAGGCTTTGCCGAAAGCCAGCGGCGGCATCGATGTGGTGTTCGACGGCGCGCCCGGCGCCAGCTACGCCAGCTATGGCCGCGCCTTGGCCATGGGTGCGCGGGTGGTGGTGTATGGATCGACCGGCGGGCTGAGTTTTCCAGTGAATGCACCAGAGCTGTTCCTGAAGAACATCCGCATCATCGGCACCAATGTCGGCAATCTTGCCGAATTCCAGGCGATGATGGAATTCGTCACCGAACACAAGATCACGCCTGTGATCGACCGTGGTTTCACTCTCGATCAAGCCAAGGAGGCGCTGGCTTATCTGGAAAACGGCCACAGCTTTGGCAAGGTGGTGGTAACGATATGAGCGCCGATCTGTTCAGCCTGGCCGGCAAACGCGCTCTGGTGACAGGCGGCGCGCAGGGGCTTGGCCGAATGATCGCCGAGGGGCTGTTGCGCGCCGGCGCCACAGTCACGATCACCTCGCGCAAGCAGGCCATATGCGACCAGGCCGCCGAGGAGATGTCGGCTTTGGGCAACTGCGTGGCACTGGCCGCCGATCTCTCCACACCGGAAGCGGCCGTCGATCTGGTAAAGCGGTATCGTGCGCATTTCGATGGGCTGGATATATTGGTGAACAACGCGGGCAAGACCTGGGGTGCGCCGGTTGAAACCTTTCCCGATCGCGGCTGGGCCGGGGTGATGGCGGTGAATGTGCAAACGCCGTTCAAGATGGTGCAGGAATTGCTGCCGGAGCTCACCGCCAGCGGGGCCGGCGGCGACCCGTCGCGGGTGATCAATATCGGCTCGGTGGCGGGCGTGCGGATCGAGCCTTTGCAGGCCTATAGCTACAGCGCCAGCAAGGCCGCCATCCATCAGCTCAGCCGGCAGCTCGCCAATGATCTGGCGCACCGCAACATCACGGTGAATGCGGTGCTGCCCGGGTTTTTCCCCACCGCGATGACCGCGCATTTGCGCGACGAGGATGGCGGGGCGAAGGGGGTGCTGGATGGCCATATCCCGCTGCGACGGCTTGGAAGGCCTGACGATATTGCCGGCATTATTGTGTTTCTTGCCTCGCGCGCCGGCGCCTATGTGACGGGCGCGGAAATCCCGGTGGATGGCGGCATCGTGGGCTGCAAATAGAGCTATATCAGCTCGGCGACGAGCTTTGCGGTGTCCAGGTCCTCATAGGCGGTGGTCAGCCGCAGATGATTCATTACATTGATTTCCCAGCCGTAATTCACCACCGGCGTGGTCAGCCAGCCAATATACACACCCCAGACGAGGGCGCGGCGAAACTCGCGCCAGGCATCCTCGAACGCCGGCACGGATGATACGCCGTGCCTGCCTAAAGCATCGAGATAATAGCTGACGAGATCACGATCATGCAGGCGCCGGTCGGCGATCGACAGGCCGGTGGTGACCAGGTAACTCACATCGTGCATGGCATGGCCACGCACGCTCAATTGCCAATCGAGCAAGCCGCCCTTCCCGCCCGGCAACAGATACGTATTGCCAAGATGCGTATCGCCATGCAGCAAGGTTTGCGGCAGCCTGGCCTGATGGCGCTGCACTGCCTGCACGCCGGCGAGCAATGCGGGGCCGGTGGTACGCAGGCGCTGTACCATCTCGCGCTTGAAATTCTCGGTCTCTATCTCGTGCTGGATATACTCGGGCGCCAGGCCGTTCATCAGCTCCGCGACGCCACCTTTCAGATGCGTCTGCACCCAGGCAAGATCGCCGGCAAACCGCGGACTTTCCCAAAATACGGCATGCAGGGCAGCCAGATTATCCAGCAGCGCGCGAATATCATCGAGACTGGTGCGTTGGGTGACGTTCGGGAAGCGGGCGGCGCGCGCCGTGAGATCCTCCAGCACCAGGGCAAAGCGGGTGGTGGCGGGATCGAAATCTCCGCCAAGACAGCGTGGCGCCTCGATGGTCAGACCCGGCCGGATGCGACGGTAGAACGCGACCTCATTGGCGTAGAACGGCGCCATGATGGTATCGACCGCACGGGCAATTTTCACCACCAGCCGCGCCGGCAGATCGGCCGGCGCGCCGGGGCCGTATGTCACATCCACCGCCACCCGGCCGGCGGTGGAAACCATCTGCTCGCCATAGGTTTTCGACTCGGCAATGCGGACTGATGTCACGGTCACGCCGGGCAGGGTTTCGGCCAGCATGCCGGTCAGATATGCCTCTGTGAGGCCCTCGGCATTTGTGGGATGTGCGTGGTCCATGCGGCTCAGCTCGCCGCCAGCAGGCCTGCTGGCACGTTGTAGCGCCAGCAATTTTCCTCATAACGCGAACTGATCCGCCAGCCTTGCGCGGTGCGCAGGAATTCGTCGCGATACCACAGGCCGAGCAGCATCACATGCCCGTCCGGCCCCAGCACCATCGGGTTGGTACACACTGTCTTGCCATGTGCCCGATCGCCCTCGACCTTGATCTGGCTGGTGGAGATGATGTGCTGGCAGGCGGCCACCGCCTGCATGCTCTGCGCGAGAAACGCTTTTATTTCGGTCAGCGTACCCTTCACCCCGACCATCTCGGAATAATCGATGATCGCATCGGGCGTGAAGATCGTGTCCAGCAGATCCCAATCCCGGTTGTCGATGGCGTAGCAATAGGCAACCATCAAATCCTGGATTTCCAGCCGGTCGGATATTTCGTCCAGAGTCACGCCGCGTCTCCCCATTGCTTGCGGCAAGCCTAGGGCGGGACGGGCGGGGTGAACCTATCCAGCGGTAGAAGAAATTTTCGGGCAACGTGGTCGGATCGGCCCCCAGCGCTTCGGAGTTTCGATCGGGCATGGCTGGCAAGGAACACATCGTTGTGGTTACCGGCGCAAGCCAGGGCCTTGGGCGGGGGATTGCGCGCGCCTTCGGCAGTTTGGGGGCGACGGTGTATCTCACCGGCCGCAGCACCGGGGCGCTGGGGGTGACGGCGGCGGAAGTGCGGGCGAATGGCGGCACCGGCATCGCCATCACCTGCGATCATGGTGACGATGCGCAGACCAAGGCGGTGTTCGACCAGGTGGCGCGCGAGCAAGGGCGGCTGGATATTCTGGTGAACAACGCCGCCGCTGTGTATCCGGATGCGCTGCGGGCGGAAGGCGGATTCTGGGAGAAGCCGTTGAAGCTGGTGGACATGCTGGATATCGGTTTGCGGTCCAACTACGTGGCCGCCTATTATGCGGCGCCGTTGATGGTGCAAGCCAGACGCGGCCTGATCGCCAGCATCTCGTTCTATGGGGCCGTCTCCTATTTCCATGGCGCGGCCTATGGCAGCGCCAAGGCCGGCACCGACAAGATGATGTTCGACATGGCGCATGATTTGCGGCCCTACGGCGTCAGCGCGGTTTCCATCTGGCCGGGTTTCGTCCGCACGGAGGCGATTGCCGCCATTCCGCCCGAGCATGTGCCACCCGACCTGGCGGGGCTCTGGCCGCTGTTCGAGCGCCCGGAATTTACCGGCCTGGTCATCGGCGCCCTGGCCAATGACCCTGAGCTTGCATCGCTCTCCGGTCAGACGCTGATTGGGGCGGAGCTTGGCCTGCGCTACGGGATTGCCGATCTGGATGGCAAGCAGCCGGTCTCTTTCCGCGCCACCATGGGCAAGCCGATCGATTATGCCGGCTTGGCCCTTCCCCACGGTAGGTGAGGCGGAGCCCAACGCCGCGTGAAAAGGGGCCACGCCTTGCGGGACATGCAGGCTTTTTCAGGACGCGACGCCGTCGTGTCTAACCGCCGAATCCGGCAAGACCTTAGGAGCAATCATGGGTGGCCTTCCCGCCTTTACCGAAGCCGATTTCGTTCTGTCCAAGGAGAAGCGGGCGGAAATCACCGCTGGCCTGACCGAGCGCCAGACTTTTATGGTGACGCAATGGATGAACCTGCACGAGGTGATCAACCGCGGCGACTGGGACGGCATGGACAGTTTTTTCGACACCGAAAAAATGACCTATGACAACCCCAACCGCCCCGATCTCGGCACCTACAAGGTGTGGAAAACCTCGCCGCAAGGCCTGCTAAAAACGTTCCCGCCATCGATCTATCGCACGCTCAAGGCCTGGGGCCGTGGCGATGACGAGATCTGCGTGCTGTGCCACCATCACGGCAAACATACAGGCGGCAACTACATGGGCATCAAGCCGACAGGCAACGAGCTGAACGTGGTTTGGTTCTCCTGGCTGAAATTCGCCGGCGACAAGATTGTGCATATCTACTCGATCTCCGATGTGTATTCGATGCTGATCGATATCGGCGTGATTGCGGCCCCGCAGCCGGTCGATCCATACAAGTAGCGTGTTTGGAGGCGGCCGGATCGTGGCCGCCTCCGGTTTTGCAGGCAGCAAGGACCGGGCATGAAGGTCAATATCGGCGTTCCCAATTCCATGCATGTCCGTGCCATGGTGCAGCCCTGGGAATACGCATTGACCGGCCAGGATGTAGGTGCGCTGCTGGCCTATGCCGATGGGCTCGGTTTCAATAAATGCATGCTCGGTGAGCATTTCGTGATGCCGCAGATGCATATCGATCTCTCCGGCGATCATTATTTTCACACCACCGTGGCGCTTGGCTTTATCGGTGGCCATACCAGCAAGATGAAGCTTTCCTCTTCCGTCTCCATCCTGCCGCTGCAAAACCCCATCGTGCAGGCCAAGGCGTGGTCCACGCTGGATTGGCTCAGCAATGGGCGCGCGGAGGCGATGTTCGGGGTTGGCTGGCTGGAGGCGGAATTCGATCTTCTCAATGTGCCGTTCCATGAACGGGGCAAGATGGCCGACGAATATGCCGCCGCGATGATCGAGCTCTGGACCAAGGAGAGGCCCGAATTCGACGGCAAATATGTGAAATTCCGCGATATCGGCTTTGCGCCGAAGCCGGTGCAATCGCCAAAGCTGCCGATCTGGTTTGGCGGCGATGCGGAGAAGGTGCTGGAGCGCGTGGCCAAATTCGGCGATGGCTGGTCTCCCTTCCGCACGCCGCCGGAAAAATTCCCCGCCTGCCTGGATTTTATCAAGTCCCACCCTGGGTACGATGGGCGGAAAATGGGCATGTTCTTTGCGCTGGAAATGCTCAATGTCGGCGCACACCATGAGGTGCTGGACGATCCGCGTGCGCCCGGTTCGCGCAATGCGCAAAAGATCATCGATCAGATCGGCTGGCTGGCCGGGCTTGGCATTACCGAGACGATCGTGCCGTTGCCGCCGGGCATAACCGGCATTGCCGAATATCGCGAGCGTCTCGCCTGGGTCGCTTCCGACATCATGCCATATATCAGCTGATCAAGGCATAATGCCAGATGCGCAGCATCGCGCTCACCATCGATGTCAGCGCCAGCACAGGGTTGGAGGAGGCGAGTCTGGCCGCTTGCCTGCACCTGCCGGATACGGTGCCGGAGGGCCTGCCACTCGAATTGCTGGTGTGCCTGCATGGCGGTGGCTACACGCGCGGCTATTGGCACCCCGCTTTCGCGGATTTCGCAGGCTATAGCTTTGCCGAGGATTTCTCCGCCCGCGGACACGCGATCCTGGCCATCGACCTGCTGGGCATGGGGGAAAGTTTCAAGCCAGAGCCTGAAACGCTGTTGAGCCGCGCGATGGTGGCCGCCGCGAACCATCAGGCGACCACGGATGTCGTGCGCGGCCTCCAGGATGGAAGCTGGGCGAAGGCGGCGGCGGTGACCGTCACCGGGGTTGGGCATTCCATCGGCGGCATGATGGTGATCACCCAGGCGGCCGCCCATCAGTCATTTGCGCGTGTGGCCGTGCTCGGTTGGGCCAATCAGCCAATGGTGCTGGGCGATGCCGACCCGGCGATGCTGGCGCGCGCCATCGAACCTGGCTATCTCGCCACCCCACGGCTGATGATGCGAGCTTTATTCTACGCGCCTGATGTGCCACTCGCCCTGATCGAAGCCGATGAAGCGGCGGGGTCCACAACGCCTTCCTGCCTCGGCCGCGATGCGCTTACCCCAGGCATTGTCCACCAGGCCTCCGCGGCAATCGCGTGCCCGGTCTTCGTGATGCACGGAACAATCGATACCAGCCCAGATCCACACGGCGAAGTGGCTTTCTTCAAGGGATCGAACGACGTTACCTTGATGGTGCTGCCCGATACCGCCCATAGCCATAATTTCGCGCAACGGCGCCACGCTCTGTGGGATCGGCTGAATGGCTGGATTGCCGCAACACCGGTCGACTGACCATGCATGGCGCCTTGGCGATGGTCTTGACGCGCAGGCCGCCAATCTGCCGGTTGCTGCCACATATGGCTGGCCTTTAGCGTTCCGGCCAATCAGTAAAGACAAAGGTATAGCATGGCTGACGAGACGACCACCCAGAGCACCAATGAGCTGATGAGTTGGGAGGATTTTGTCGATCAGCTGAGGCCGCTCGGGGCCAAATTGCGCGACCGGCTGCCAGCTGAATTGCGCAAAGATCCGCAGGTGGTGCAGGAATCCTGGCGGTTGCTGATGTCCGGCCTGGTACGCGGCATCAGCGATGCGCTGATCGGCGACCGGCGCCACCCGATTTTCGTGCCCGAACTGCATATCGGCCAGAACCTGTTTCAGCCAAATGCCGATACCATCTACAAGACGGCGATGATCGACGGCGCGGGCAGCTATCGCCTGCGCGGCGAGCGCGGCAATGTGCGCATGTTCATCCTCGCACAGCTCGGGCCGGATACCATTCGTACCGGCAAGCATTCGCCCACGCTGGCGACCTGCGATTTCGATACGCTGACGCTGGATAAGGATGGCCGCTTCGATGTTATCATCAGCCAGATCCGGCCGGATGGTTATCAAGGAGATTGGTGGGAACTGAGCCCCAAGGCCGAAAAATTCATGCTGCGCATCGTCGGCTGCCGCTGGGGCGATGAACGTGAGCCGCGGTTTGGCATTGATCGCCTCGATGTGCCGCCATCGAAAGGCCGGCACTCGGCGGCCGATCTGAGTGCAAGGCTTGCCGAAATCCCGGCCATCGCCTTCAATTGCGCCGGCGCCTTCCCCGACCATGTCGAGCAGCTTCGCCAGCAGGGCCATATCAACAGCCTGAAAGTGGTGGATTTCTCCAACATGACCGGGCTGAGCCGGCAATCCTATTACGAGGGCGCCTATGATCTGGCCGATGACGAGGCGTTGCTGGTGGAAGTGAAAATACCCGAAGAGGTCGGCTACTGGTCGTTGATCCTGACCAACGAGATCTACGAAACCACCGACTGGTACAACAACCAGAGCAGCCTGAACGATACGCAGGCAGTGCTGGATGAGGATGGCATATTCCGGGCGGTGATTTCCGCGCGCGACCCGGGCGTGCCGAACTGGCTCGACACATCCGGCTATCCAAGGGGCGCGGTGCAGGGCCGCTGGTTCGATACCGACGAGCGCCCGACACCGGCGATGCGAAAGCTGAAGCTTTCTGGAATACGCGCAGCCTTGCCCGCCGGAACGCTTACCGTTTCGCCGGCAGAGCGTGACGCATCCATTCGGGCACGCCGGATCAACGCGCAGATGAGAACAATCTGGTAATCTCCTGGAGGCGGCAATGAAGCTTGGCACATGCAGTCTTTGGGGCACGGATGTCGCGGCCTTCCGCGATGAGCTGCGCACCGCGTCCGATCTCGGCTATGATGTGATCGGTGTTGGCGATTCACCTTCAGGCTGGCATGAGCTTTATGTATCGCTAACGCTCGCCGCCCTCGACGCACCGAATGCAGTGATCGCGCCGCTGGTGACATCGCCGTTTCTCCGCCACCCGCTGGTTTCAGCCAACGCTTTGTGTTCCTTGCAGGATCTCACCGGCGGGCGGGTGGCGCTGGGTTTGGCAACCGGCGGCAGCACCATTTTGGCCACCGGCCGAATGCCCGCCACCCAGGTGGAAATTCGCGCCGAGATCGCCGCCTACAAGGCGCTATTCGCGGGAGATTCCATCGAATGGGAGGGGCGGAAGGTGAAGCAATTGCGCTTTCCACGCCATGTGCCCATTTACTATTCGGCCTTCGGCCCGAAGGCGATGACCTTGGCCGGCGAACAGGCCGATGGCGTGATCCTGTTCGCCGGCGCCAAACATCTCGATCATCTTGCCGCGCGGATAAAATTCGTGCGTGCCGCGGCAGAGAAATCCGGCCGCGATCCGGATGATGTGGATATCTGGGTGATGAGTTATATTTCCGTGCGCCCAACCCACGAACAGGCCATCGCCGATTTGCTTGCCTTTATCGCGGTAAACGCCATGGCCTTTCGCACGCCGGAAACCCTGGCGCTGGTGCCGGAAAAATTTCGCGCGACGGTGCTGGAATTTCAATCACGCTACGATCCGTCGGAACACGTGGTCGTCGGCGGCCCGAATGTCGCTCTGATGCAGGCGCTTGGCCTGACTGAATTTCTCGCGGACTTCGATACCATTGCCGGCCCGGTCTCAATGGTGTCGGATGTGCTGCGCGAGATGGAGGCAATGGGTGTCTCCACCGTGCTGGCGGCCCTGCCCGGCCACGCCGACCCGCATGCGACGCTACATGGGCTGAAGGCAGCACGCGACGCCATGTGAAAAGGCGCCGGCCGAGCCGGCGCCTCCCCTCCCCCTCTATGCTTGCGCCGCCAGCACGAACGCCCAGACCGCGTAGGAATCGTAACCGCTCAATCGCGACCAGCCATTCGTCGCCATTGCGTAGACCCCCAGGTCTTGGGAAAAACCCGCCAGCGTACAGGTCTCAGAGCAGCTTGCATTCGGCCCCATCAGCGTTGCCACGCTTTGCAGCGAGGAGAGGGCACCGGCGCCAACCGGATTGCCGTCATCGGACCACACCTCGTTCGCGCCGCGATACAGATCGAAGTTGAAGGTGGCGAAGCCGCCAGTCTGCAACGCCGTCCATGTCAGGTTCACTGAATCATTGGCCGCATAGGTCAGCACGCCGCAACAATCATCGGCGGCAATGCCATTGATGGTTGGTGCGCCGATGCCGGCAAAGCAGCGATTATTGTTGAGATAGAGCGATACAACAAGGTTGTTGCCCTGAACCAGACTGCCGCCGCCAGGCTGGATGATCGTGGAGGCATCGGCGGTGGTGATGGTCTGGGTCAGGTCGGCACTTGTGGGCACCACATATTTGATCCCCAAAGCGGCAATATCGACCGGATTGCCGCTGGCATCGAACAGCGCAACCTGAAGCTGGAACAGGCCACTCTGGTCGGTGCCAACCGGCGTGCCACCGTTGATATAGGTAATCCCGGGCGATACCGGCGCCTGGTCGGTGGGGAATTGCGCACTCGCGGTATCGGCCACCGCATCGACGATCGTCCATTGGCCCTGCGGCGGCACCGCGGGAGGTATTTCGAACAGGCCCTGCGTCGCCCCCACCGTTTGCGGCCCCAAATGATAGGGGGCGATCACCGGGTTGCTGCTGCCGCCGGGGGTGTAGATGTAATGCCGATAGATATCGCCGGTCGTGATCGGCAGGAACGTGCCGCTGGTCCCGCGCCGCCATGACAGCTGATAATACATCACGCCCAAAGCGAGGCGCAGGCTATCATCAAAATCCAGCCGCGGCAGCAAAGTGGCGCCCCAGGGCGCACCCGCCTCGGTAAGGCCGAGATTGCCGGCATCTGTTGTCGGGATCAGTGCCTGCCCGGTGCCGTTGACGGTGCTGAGCGAGGTGTTGCCGATGGCGGTGAACATCACCCAGTTATCTGGCGCGATCACCGGCAGACAGGGCGGGCACGCATAGGCCCAGGGGCTGGTGGTCACCAGTTGAACCTGCGAACCGCATTGGTAATTCCACCATGTGTGGCACCCTACCGGTTCGGGCTCGTAAATATAGATGTAGTTGCCGGGGATCAGCCATTGCAGGAACGCAACCTTGGCCTTGAAATACAGGTTTGTCGGCCCGGTATTGCCAAAGCCTTTGAAGAAACAGAATTGGAAATGTCCACACTGGTCGGTGGACACCGACCCGACGAGGGTGGTGGTGACGTAGCGCGGCCAGAGCCAGCACAGGATCGGGCGGATCAGCGCCTCCTGATCGACCAGCGCCTGGCGGAACGCGAAATCGCCTGCCGTCAGGGCCAAAGATGCCAGCGCGCCATAATGCGGCGTTTGAACCGCGGCCGGTTTCCTGGTGGCCGTGCGGGCGATGAACGCGGCATTGGCCTGCACAGTGGAAACAGGCGCCTGTTCCACCGGCGCGCCGGGCGGCACCAGCGTGCCTGCGATCACCTGGCGCAACTTGGCCAGGATATCGGCCGGAATTTTCGGAATGATCAGCCACCAGGGCTCGACTTCATAGATTTCGACAATAGCGTTGCATACGGGCAATTCCACCCCGTCGGCATAGCCCTTGTTCAGCGTGCCACGCACGCAGCACAGGCCTTGGAGCCAGGGCAGCCATACCGGCTGTAACACGCTGTGGGTGACGGCAAGGCTGGTGCTGGCCGGATCAAGCCGCAGATGGGAGTCGACGGCGCCCACGCGTAGCAGATCGGCCAGATCGGGGGTGTGGCCGTCGCGCTCCGGGCCGACCAGCACACGGATCGCCGTGGCGGCGGGCACCGCCGGCACACGCAAACTGGCCTGGCCGCCGTCGCCGATACGTTCGGCGGCCAGGAGGCGGCCACCCTGGCTGAAGGCATAGGCCGCGATCTTCGGCCGCTTTTCGCTGCTGCCAGATCCTTCAAGACTGGCAGTCACCAGGATCTCCATCACGGATCCCGCATCAAAACGTTCCATTCCGCTCTCCCATGTATGACGATGGGGGAATGGAAGCGCCGATCGGGGGGCGAGCCTGTATGATCCAGTTCACACCGGATCGCGGTTCGGCTAGGCGTCGGAACGGCTACAGCGATTGACGCATATCTCAACCTGGCGGGTAAGCCCGTGGTGCAGGAAGCTGCGCTAGCTAGGCGGAGGGTCGAAATCGATGATCAACCGGGTCAAGGTCAGGGATGCGATCAGCCAAAGGCCGCGCTGCCGCACATAGCGTTCGTGGTAGTGGCCGTAGCCGGTGATGCCGGTGGCGGGCGCTATTGGGGATTTGGCTGGCTCCCAGATCACCCTGTCCTGCATCGCCCAGATCACGTCGGCGGCATCTGGCCCGTCGAAACTGATTTCGGGTGTGTGCACCTGATGCGATGATTTTGCGTTTGCAACGGCTTGGCGCACCGTTGCCAAAATGGCATCGCGGCCATGGAACGGATCGGAACCGGTATCCTGGCGCACATCCAGCACCGCGTCTTCGGCGAACAATGCGGCAAAACCGTCCCAGTCGCGGGTGTCGAGATAGCGGCAATAGCGGGCTTTCACGTCCTTTATCTGCTCGCGTGCCGCATAATCCTGCAGAGCATCCATCGCCACCTCCGCTCAGGCCGCAACCGCGATGGCGCCGCCGGAAAGCCGCGCGCGGGCAAACACCATGGCGGAAGCGGCGGCCAAAGCCAGCAACACGGCGATCGATGCCAGCGCGCCGCCCAGGCCAAACGCCTTTTGCAGCCCGCCGACCAGGAACGGATACAGGAATCCGCCCAAAAACATCGATGTGGTCAGCAGGCCGATCGCATGGCCACGCATCGATTCCGGGACCAGCGTGGTCGATAGCACCCATAGATGCGGAATGTAGAAGCCGAGGCCGAAGCCCACCAGAATGCAGCCTAGTCCGGCCATCCAGGCGGCACTCGCCAGGCCGATCAGCAGCATCCCTAAGGCCGATAGCAGCAGCGAGGCGGCAAAGGTATTCTTGACGCCCAATCGTGCCTGCACCCGGCCAAATACCGCACCGCTCACGGCGCTGAAGATGGTCACCATGGCCAGCACGATCGAATGCACGATCGGCGTGCCGACGCCAATCGCGGTCAGAACGAACGGCACGTCTGAGCCGACCATCAGCGGCACCATCATCAGCAGGCAGCCGGCGATGCATACCGGCCAGGTGCGCGCCAAGGCCAGACCCATGCCCATATGGGCCACCGGCGCCGATAGCGGCACCGGTGGCACGCCGATCATCGAGAGCAGAACAACAGGCAAGGCAAACACCCCATAGGCCAGGAAGGCCGGGTGCCAGCCAAACGCCTGCACCGATCCGCCGCCGATCAGCAGAGCGGCAAGCCCGGTGACGCTGCCAAGGGAGGTCTGGAAGCCAAGGGCCCTGCTGCGGGCGGCGCCGCTATAGCTGTGCGCCAGCAACATGGTGCAGGCGGTGGTGAGCAGGCCGCAGGCGCCGCCCACCAGCAGCCGGGAGCCGAGCAGAACCGGCACGCTGGATGTTAGCCAGGGTATGATTCCGGCCAGTGCGTAGAGGCCGGAGGACAGGATCAGCAACGGCCGGACGCCGGTGAGTCGCACGATCAGACCGCTGGAGATGGAGGTGAACATCAGGCCGAGCGAGGCCAGCGCGAACACCATCTGCGCGATGAAGGGGCCATTGGCGCCGAAATCATGCGCCATCGCCGGCAGCAGCGGCGCCGGCAGCGAGAACAGCATGCTTTGGGAGGCCAGGCCCGCCATCATCACAACAAACGGCATGGTGCCGATCTTTGCCTGCGGCCGCTCGAGCTGCTCGGTTCCGGCGATATGCATTCGGTGTTTCCTGCCCTGGCAAACCAGAATGCCGCCTCGGCGCGCGCTTATGCGCCTTTCCGCTGGTAGGCAGATCAAGCCCCGGTGCCTGCCACAGGATCAGACACAGCAACATCAGCGAGGAAATTGCGATGGCCCTCGACTCTTACCGCCTTCTAGGACGGTCTGGCTTGCGCGTATCGCCTTTGGCACTTGGCACCATGACCTTCGGCGAAAGCTGGGGCGCGGAGGAGGCCGAATCGCGGCGGATTTTCGATGCCTATGTCGATGCGGGCGGCAATTTTGTCGATACCGCCGGGTTCTACGCCAAAGGCGTAGCGGAAGCACTCACCGGCACATTCGCCGCCGAAAAGCGTAACCGCCTTGTGCTGGCAACAAAATATGCGCTCGCCGTCAGGCAGGGCGACCCGAATGCCGCCGGCAATGGCCGCAAAAGCATGGTGCATGCGGTGGAAGACAGCCTGGTCCGGCTGCGCACCGACCATATCGACCTGCTGTTCCTGCATGTGTGGGACAACACCACGCCGGCCGATGAGATTCTCCGCGCCTTCGATGATCTCGTTCGTGCCGGCAAAATCCTCTATATCGGCGTATCCGATACGCCCGCCTGGCAGATCGCAAGGCTGCAAACCATGGCAGAGCTACGCGGCTGGACCCAGTTCACCGCACTTCAGGCGGAATACAGCCTGCTGCAACGCACCGCCGAACGCGACCTGATCCCCGCCGCGCAGGCCTTGGGAATTGGCGTGATGCCATGGTCGCCGCTCGCCAGCGGCATGCTGTCGGGGAAATATGCCACCGGTGCCACCGCCCCCGACGATCCCGCCGGCGGGCGTGGCGCGATGATCACCGCAATGGGGCGGGTGCGCCCGGCGACCGTGGCGGTCGCCGATGCGGTCAAGGCCGTTGCCGACAAACTGGAGGCAACATCCGCCCAGGTGGCACTCGCCTGGACCCTGGCCAATCCGGCAGTCACCGCCCCTGTTCTCGGCGCCCGCACGCTTCGGCAATTGGAGGATAATCTCGGGGCGCTTGCTGTTGTTCTGACCAGCGACCATCTGGCGGAGCTCGATTCAGCAAGCCGGATCGAACTCGGCTTCCCGCATGATTTCCTCCGCAGCGATTTTATCAAACAGGCCTTGAGCGGCGGCACAATGGTTCAGGCCCGTTGATGAGATATTCCGAGATCGGTCAGAACGCATCCTGACTGGAATAGACATGCACGCGCGCGACATTGCCGCGTGAAGGCTGTTCCAGCATGTAGCGGACGGCGCGGGCTATATCCTCGGCCTGCAAAGGGGTGATGAATTCGTCCCAGCCAGGCTGCCCATGCGCCTTGAGGTCACTGAAAATCTCCGTGCTCGTCGTGCCTGGCGCCACCAGCCCCACCCGCACGCCGGAGCCGGCGAGCTCGATGCGCAGCGCGTCGGTGAACATTTCCAGCGCGCGCTTCAATCCGCCATACACACCCGCGCTTGCGGCGGTTACGTGGGCACCGATGCTGGAGATGTTGATGATCGCGCCGGAGCCTGCCGCCTTCATCGCACGGCCGAAAATATAGGAGGCGCGAACAGCCGATTCATAATTGGTGCCGATCATCGCACCCAGCCCATCGAGATCGAAGGTCTCCAGCGTGCCGACGCGCAGAATGCCCGCATTATTGACCAGAATATCCGCCGCGCCGAATTGCGCGTGGGCCAATGCCAGCAACGCCGCCGGCAGGTCCGGCTGTGCGATGTCGCCAGCAAGGATGGCGATATCGCCGCCCAATTCATCGGCCAAGGCGCGCAGCCGGTCTTCCCGCCGTGCGGTCAGAACAAGCCTGGCGCCGGAAGCCGACAGGTCGCGGGCAATGGCCGCGCCGATTCCGGCAGAGGCACCCGTGATCACCGCAACCTTGCCTTCGATCATAATCCCAACCCGCGCTGCCGAGCCGAAACCGTAGGCTTCGATGGCCCGGCGTTGCCTCCCATTCGGTAGGCGCGCGGTCGGGGCCGGTGCGGGACGCGGTCTGATCGAGATAAGGGAAAAATGCGATGACCGCCCTGCTGTTCAGCCCGGTTACCGTCGCGCGGCTGGCGTTGCGCAACCGCATCGCCATGGCGCCGATGACACGCAATTTTTCGCCAGGCGGCATCCCGGGGGACAATGTGGCTGCCTATTACCGGCGCCGCGCCGCGTCCGACGTCGGGCTGATCACCACGGAAGGCATCGGCGTGGATCATCCATCGGCGATCGGTGCCGGCAGCATGAATGAACGCAATATTCCGGTTCTGCACGGCGACGCGGTGCCGGCCTGGCGCCGGGTGGTGGAGGCGGTCCATGAGGAAGGCGGGATCATCATCCCGCAGCTCTGGCATATGGGCGTCATCCGCCGCCCTGGCACCGGCCCCTATCCGGACGCGCCGTCCATGCGCCCATCGGGCATCTGGGGGCCGATGGAAAACGCCCTGATCCCCGGCGACTATTTGCCACTGATGGCAGCGCCGACCGAGCCGATGTCCGACACCGACATTGCCGAGATCATCGCCGCCTATGCACGCAGCGCCGCCAACGCAAAGCTGGCTGGCTTCGACGGCATCGCCATCCATGGCGCCCATGGCTACCTGATCGACAGCTTCTTCTGGTCCGGCACCAATCTGCGGCAAGACCAATGGGGCGGCGACCTGGAACGCCGGGTGAGCTTTGGCGCCGCCGTGGTGCGTGCCATACGGCAAGCAGTCGGGCCCGATCTGCCGATCGTGTTCCGCTTCTCGCAATGGAAACTGCAGGATTACAACGCCAATACCGTGGATACGCCAGAGGGCCTGGCGCGCCTGCTCACCCCGCTGGTCGATGCCGGCGTGGACATGTTCGATGCCAGCACACGCATCTTTTCGGCGCCCGCGTTCCCTGGATCCGATCTGGGCCTGGCCGGATGGACCAAAAAACTCACCGGGGTGCCAAGCATGGCAGTGGGCGGAATCGGCCTCAGCCGCGATCTGCAAACCTCCTTCGCCGCTGAAACCCACATGATCAATAACATAGAAGCGGTGTCGGAGCGCCTGGAACGCGGCGAATTCGATCTCGCCAGCGTCGGCCGCGGGCTGCTGATGGACCCCGACTGGGTGGTAAAAGCCCGCACGGGCGGCGTATTCCGCCCCTTCAGGCTGGAAGCCTATGGCGTGCTGGAGTAATGTCGATACCCCCCGACTTGAACCATTGGCCAATCCTGCCAAGATGAATTCTGGTGGGCCTAGGCGCCCGACATAGGATCATCCCCCATGGCTTTTACTCCCGATTCACGGACCTACGCACGACCCGTTTCCGGCGTTTCCGGTGCGGCCGCCCTGGATGCCGGCCTGCGGGCCTACATGCTGCGCGTCTATAACTGGATGGCGTCCGGCCTGGCGCTCACCGGCATCGTCGCTTACGCGGTGGCCAATACCAGCCTGCAAGACCTGTTCTACCATCAGGTGCTCACCCAGTTCGGCACGCGAATCGCGCCAACCGGCCTCGGCACCCTGTCCATGTTCGCCCCGCTGGCCTTCGTTCTCGTGCTCAGCTTCGGCGTCAACCGGATGTCGCGCACCACGGTGCAGGCGATCTACTGGGCATTTGCGGTAGCGATGGGCGCCAGCCTCAGCAGCATCTTCTTCCTCTACGCGCAGGATAGCATCGCGCGCGTGTTCTTCATCAGCGCCGGCATGTTCGCCGGCATGTCGATCTGGGGCTACACCACGCGCAGCGACCTCTCGCGCATGGGCAGCTTTCTGATCATGGGGCTGTTCGGGATCATCCTGGCCAGCGTGCTGAACATCTTCCTGCATAGCAGCAGCCTGCAATTCGCGGTCAGCATCATCGGCGTCGCGGTGTTCACCGGCCTCACCGCCTACGACACCCAGCGTATCAAGATCAGCTACACTCAGTTCGCCTACGCCCAGGGCGCCGACGATGCGGCCAAGCGCAGCGTGTATGACGCGCTGAGCCTGTATCTGAACTTCATCAACCTGTTCATGATGCTGCTGCAGCTCACCGGCAACCGCAGCAGCAACAACTAGCCCTTGGAGATAGGATGCAGCCTTGCATCCTATCCCTGCGGGAGGTCCACCTGACACGCGCCGCTGGCCTATGACCTGACATAATTGACTTTGCCCTTGTCAGCCGACACATTGTCGCTGATAACGGAAAATTTATGCTTTTCAATGAGTTAGACGATTGGTCTGATTAACGCAGGGTTGGCGTTTGCTTTTGAACCAAGATGAGTCGCCTATTTCCGGCGAGATGTGCCCGTGCAAGGGCGGGATGCCGTGGCGGCGGCCCAGGTAAGCGACACCGCCACGTCATGGTAAGCTGCGAAGGTCAGGCGACAGTCTTCAGAAACTCCGCCAGCTTGACCGCGGCCGCTGCCTTGTCGATCCGGTCCAAAGCGGCCAACTCAGCCGCCAGCCGGTCCATGGCCGCCTCATAGATCTGGCGCTCGGAAAAGCTCTGGTCCGGCTGGCCGGAATTGCGGTGCAGGTCGCGCACCACTTCGGCAATTGCCAGAGGATCGCCGGAGTTGATCTTCGCCTCGTATTCCTGCGCCCGGCGCGACCACATGGTGCGCTTGATGCGCGCCCTGCCCTTCAGCACCGCCAGCGCCTCATCGAACATTTTCCGCGTCGCCAGCTTGCGCAGGCCGGCGGTGCGGGCCTTGGCCACCGGAACGCGCAAGGTCATGCGGTTCTCTTCGAAGGTGATATGGATCAGCTCCAGCTTATGGCCGGCAATCTCCTCGGTGGCGATCCGCTCCACCTTGCCCACGCCATGGGTCGGGTAGACCACGTGGTCGCCTTCCTCAAAAATCTCCGCCTTGGCCATGGCGCGCGGCGGCGGCATCACCCGGCCACCTGGGGCGATGGCCTGCGACCGGCCCATCATGTGATGGCCAGGCGCAGAGTCATTCGCAGCCCGTCCACGCGGCGCAGGGGCCGGGGTGTCATCCTCCTCCTCGTCTTCCTCGATCTCCGCCGGCGCGGCAGCCGCCTCAACCGCGACGGCCTCAGCCGACGGGCTTTCGCCGTCGGCAGTCATCGCGGCCTCAGCCGGCTTGGCTTGCAACTCCACCGATAAAGGCTCCGTGGTTTCAATAATCTCGGGAGAGAGGCTGGTCTTCTCTGCGGTAGCTGACTTCATGGGCACTTGATTGGGCAACTCCTGTTTGGCCGAGACGCGCGAGGCGTGCCGGGCATCGGCTCTGTGCGGTCGCATTTGTCACTGCCTGTCATGGTTGCGCAGGTCGAGAGCTTCACTTGCGACACGCAACCGCACCGGCTAAGGCTTCTTCGTCTGGTCGGACCCTCGAACAGCCCCTCGGCTAAGGGCCGGCAGGGTTCCAATTGCGATCTACCATACCGTAGCAGAAAATCCCGCTTGCGTCATGTCTTTGCTTGGGATGGCAGGGCGGCGCTTTTGCTAAAGACATGCCGCGCGCCGGGCAATGCGCGCTGCCTGGTGGCCGGAACAGGCCTTGCGCCGCCTGCATCCTGATGCCGGCGGCGCAAGGGTTATGGCTTGCCTGGTTCGGGGGAGAACAGCTCCGCCTTGCCCGGCTTGTCTTTCCACGCATCAGCGTCGGCGGGGGCCTCGCCCTTGCGGGTGATATTGGGCCATTGCACGGAAAATACGCGATTCTGCTCAAGCCAGGCGGTGGCCTTGTCGTCGCTGTCCGGCACGATCGCCTCGGCCGGGCATTCCGGCTCGCAGACGCCGCAATCGATGCATTCGTCCGGGTTGATCACCAGCATGTTCTCGCCAACGTAGAAGCAGTCCACCGGACAAACCTCGACGCAATCCATGTATTTGCACTTGATGCAGTTCTCGGTGACCACATAGGTCATCGCGTTCTCCGGTTTTCAGGCTGGGCAGTGGCGGGATATGAAGGCGTTGGCGTCCTTACGCAAGTCATGGCTGCTACAAGCATCCAACGCGCGTCCGGCCTACGCGTGTGTTCCGAGACGAGCGCACCGTGCTCATTCGGTGGCAGGAGTCTCACCGACCGGCTGATAGAGAACGCGCGCCTCGGGCGCGGAGCCCCGCCGCTCAGACAGGCCCCGCACTTCCACCACCCGCACCCCCGCGTGAAGTGGCAGTGTCAGCACGTCGCCAACCCGGATTTTGGCGTGCGGCTTATCGGTCGGCTGCCGGTTGATCCGCACCAGGCCACTTTCCGCGATGCCCGCGCAGGCGACGCGGGTAGACGCAAACCGCGCGCACCATAGCCATTTATCGAGCCTCTGATACTCCATCAGACGGTCATGGTTTACCGGCGAAGGGCTGCCAAGGCGGCAAATGGGTGGTCGGGCCGGGATGGCGGCTTTGGTATCTCCGCCGCGGGCGGCCGCTTTCTCGGCTGCGCAATCATCGGTGGCGGCGGCGGACCGTATATGGCCGGCGCCAGGCTGGGTGCCGGCAGAATACGCAGGCCAAGCCCACGTAGCACCGCAGGCAGAAGATCCGCCCGCACACCGAGACGCTGCCCGACTTCCAGCGGCACAAAGGCGGGCCGTCCACGGGTCGAAAACGCCAGCTCGGCAGCAATTCGCTCGGCGATATCGAGTCGCAACAATACGGGGCCGGCCTCGACCCAGCCCATGCAGGCCAGAAAAGCCGCATAGGCGCCCTCGGCTGGCGGCAGCGACACCATGCCGGGATGTGGCAAGTCAGGCAGCCCGATGCGCGCCTGGATCGCCCAAAGCTGCGCCCGCAAGGCCGCCGGGCGGGGTTTCAGCAGCTCGGGCACATAGAGGGCAAACCGGCCAGCGCGCACGCCACCGGCTTTCAACTGGCCGCGCAGGGCCGGCGCAATCTCCTGCTCGGTAGCGCCGGCGACGACGCCGCCTGCCTCCAACAACCGGTGCAACGGGCCGCGCAATGCGCCATTGGCCTCCGCCCGCGCCACCGCCCCGAAGAGCGGCGCGAGGTCACGGGCGATCATTGTATCGATCCAGCCTTGCAGGCGAAGCCTGATGCGTTCGCGCTGCGGACCGTCGAGAAACTCGCTCTCCAGTACTTCCACCATTGGCCGGGTGAGGCTGGCACCTGGCCGCAATCGGGCAACCGGCGCATCCCGCCAGGAGATGACGTGGTCGCGCCCCAGGGCGAAGGCGGAGTCGCCGGCCGATTCCAGCACCGTGACACGGCGGGGCATTTCTTCGCGCAGAGACCGGCGTGCGGCGCGCAGCACCAGGCGCTTCTCCGGCCCCTCGGCAAGCGGATCGGGCACGAAGGCAAAGCCGGCGATATGCCCGACAGGATGACCCTCAACCACCACTTCGCCCCTGATGGTGACAGCGGAGAGCAAGTCGTCGCCGCCACCGGCCTCGTCCAGGCGGCGCATCAGATGCGCGGCGCGGCGATCGACAAAGCGCGCGGTGAGCCGTTCGTGCAGCGCGTCGGAGAGGCGGTCTTCGATCTCGCGCGCACGATGCTGCCAGCTTGCGGCATCCGGCACCCAATCGCCGCGCGCGGCGATATACGACCAGATGCGCACGCCAGAGAGCCGGGCCATCAAGGTGTCGATATCGCCTTCGGTGCCGGCGAGCATGGCAAATTGCTGGTCCAGCCAGTCGGGCGGCAGCAATTCGCCGCGTGCCAGATGGCCAAAAATGCGCGCACACAGCCGCACATGGCTGTCATCGGTGATTTTGCGGAAATCCGGAATCTGGCACGCTTCCCACAATCGGCGGACTTGCCTGCGGCCAATCGCCAGCGCCCGTATCTCCGGCTCCCGCGCCAGGGCCGCCAAGGTCTCCAGATCGCTGGCATCGTTGCCGCGCACCAGGCCTGGCAGGGGTGGGGCCGCCGTCAGACTGTCGAGCAGGCGGTCGATATGGGAGAAATCCAGCGTGGCGTTGCGCCAGGCAAGGCTTTCGATCGGATCGAAAACATGCGCTTCCACCGCCTCCACCACCTCATCGGCGATTGGCGGGCAGGTGCCGGTAATCCCGAATGTTCCATCGCGCATGCCGCGCCCGGCGCGGCCGCCGATCTGCGCCACCTCGGCGGCAGTCAGCCGGCGGGGCCGGTGGCCATCGAATTTCTGCATGCCGGCGAAGGCCACATGGTTCACGTCCATGTTCAAGCCCATGCCGATCGCATCGGTGGCGACGAGGAAATCGACCTCCTTGTCCTGATACAGCGCCACCTGTGCATTGCGGGTGCGCGGCGATAACCGGCCCATGACCACCGCACAGCCGCCGCGGCGGCGGCGGATCAGCTCGGCAATCGCATAGACCTCGGCGGCACTGAACGCCACGATGGCGCTGCGTGGCGGCAGTTTCACCAGCTTTGCCGGGCCGGCATAGGTCAGCTGGGAAAGCCGGGGCCGGGTTTCGATATCGGCTTCTGGCACCAGGCGGCGCAGCAGCTTGCGTATCGTCTCGGCACCCAGGAACATGGTTTCGACCAGGCCGCGCGCATGCAGAAGGCGGTCGGTAAAGACATGGCCACGATCCGGGTCGGCGCAGAGCTGTATTTCGTCCACCGCCAGGAATTCGACGCGGCGATCCAGCGGCATGGCCTCTACGGTGCAGCTGAACCAGCGCGCCTCTGGCGGCACGATCTTTTCTTCCCCGGTGATCAGGGCGACGTATCGCGCACCCTTTGCCGCCACCATACGATCGTAGTTTTCGCGCGCCAGAAGCCGCAATGGGAAGCCGATGATGCCGGAGCCATGCCCGAGCAAGCGCGTGATCGCGAGATGCGTTTTGCCCGTATTCGTCGGTCCGAGGACAGCGCGCACCCTTGGGGCGAACATGTCTTTGCCGACTCGGAGGGGCACAACCGACATACAAAGATGATTTGGCCGCTGGCCGCGAAATGCAAGCTCCACCGACGAGGCAGGCCGGCCCTACACGATACCTCGGCCGACATGGCGCTCAAAAAAGCGGATATCCTGCGCCAGCACATCTCTCAGCCCGGCGGTGATCTTGCCGTCGTTCAGCAGGCGGTCGCGCTGCACCCTGTCCGCGCCGGTGTTCTCGGTAAACGCCGGCCTCAGGATCACGCCAAAAAGGGTGCTGACGGCCCGATAATAGCCGGCCTGGTCGGCGTAATCGCCGATGACATCGAATCGGCCCATATCGACACCACCGAAATACGTCTCCGACATCAATACGCGCAGCAACGGTGACGCGGCGAGCTCACATATACCCGGCTGCACACGTTTGAACATCTCGAACAGGGCGTGGCCCGTCTCGCCGCGCGACGCCAGATGCTGCCAGTAACAGTAAATGGAAATCATCGTGGCGACCGGATCACGCAGCATCACCACGCGTATCGCCGGTTCCACCAGATCGTATTTGGCGATCGGAAAATGGCCGTGCACGGCGCGAAAAGCACCCATCGTTGTCGGGCGCCGTGCCAGGAAGGCAGCCGGGATCAGGCGATACGGCGATGCCGGGTCGGCCGGATCATCCTGGTAATCAAACCCTACGGCGGCTGCACCGAGCGCCGCGACCAAGGCGGCCCTGAACGATGTGCCGCTCGCCTTCGGGAAATGGACGGAGACAAGCGGCGGGCTGGAAGAGTCGAGCATCGTGCAAAACCCTTGCGCGGATTGAACGCCAGCCGCTGGCACATTATTTTCGCGCCGCCGGCTCGAACCGGTAGGGGCTGTCGCTCTCCAGGTTCGGATCCAGCGCCAGCCGGTGCTCCAGAGGCGGAAATGCGCGGCTGCGGCAGTTTTGCCGGTCGCAGAGCCGGCAGGACAGGCCGATTCCGACCGCCGCCTGGTCCAGGTTCAACCCGTCGCCGTAAACCACCTCCCCCGCATGGGCGACATCGCACCCCATGGCGATCACATGGGTGGGTGGCGGCTCTCCCCAGGCGGCAGCAGGGCCTTCGATGCAGCGCGCGAAACACAGAAAAGTGGCGCCATCGGGCAGTTGCGCCACCTGCACCCGCAGCGTGCCGGGGGTGGCGAAGGCGGCGTGGACAACCCAGCGCGGGCAGGAGCCGCCATAGCGGGCAAAGGGGAACCCCCCGGCGGAAAACCGCTTGCTGACATTGCCGGCCGGATCGAGGCGCAGGAAGAAGAACGGCACGCCCCGCGCACCCGCCTTCTGCAAGGTAGAGAGGCGGTGGCACGCCTGTTCGAACGACACCGCGTACCGCGCGGCGAGCGCATCCAGGTCGTGGCGCAGCACCCGCGCACTCTCCAGGAACGAGGCATAGGGCATCAGCAGCGACGCCGCGGCGTAGTTCAGCAGGCCGATCCGGATCAGGCTTGCGGCTTCCGGCGTGCTGGGCGCGATACGGGTGAGCAAGGTTTCGACCGCATCACGCGCCTCCAGCAGGATCAGCTGGAAGGCCATGTGGAAGCCCCGTGATTCACGGGGGAGCTGTTCCGAAAGGGTCAGGCTGCGCGTTTCGGGTTCATACCGGCGCAACGCATCTTCCATCGGGCTGACGCGCACCGAGACCTGGTGCAGCCGGCGCAGACGTTCGGCAATGGCATGGTTGGTTTCGGCCGGCGAGGCGTTCAGCTCGGCGGCGATCGCTTCTGCGGCATCCTCCAACTCGGCAAAATAATTGCCGCGCTCGTGAAATACGTCGCGCGCCTCCTCGTTGGGCAACAGGATGCGCCGGCCTGAGGGCAGCGCCAATCCGCTGGCATCCTCTCGCGCTACCCGCCAGGCCCGATACAACGCCAGCACGCCGCGGGCGGCGTTGGGATTGGCGGCGACCGATTCCAGTTCGGAATCGGGTATCTGTTCGGTGCCGAGCTGCGGGTCGGAAAACACTTCGCGCAGCCCGATTTCCAGTTCGCGCTCCTGCGCGCCGGATAGAGCGGTCAGGTCCACGCGCAGCATTTCCGCCAGCTTGATCAACAGGCTGGCCGTTACGTTGCGCTGATCATGCTCGATCAGGTTCAAATAGCTCGGCGATATGCCCAGCCGGGCGGCGAGCGCCTGCTGGGAGAGTGACTGCTCAGTGCGAAGGCGCCGCACCGTGCGGCCGATAAGGGGACGTGCCATCGATATTACGTGCCTTGGTCGCCTCTCGGCGGCTGGTCATATGCGATTGCATACGTGCCCAAGGCTGCGTCGCCAACCCTAAGGGGGAAGCCCGGCTCAAATAGAGCCTGGCCCCCTCCGCTATCGCCGCCGAATCTTGACTTTTATGGTCAAAATCACGACGATCAGCAAAGCAAGCGAAGCATGCTTTCTCATGCGGGCCTCCTTCAGGTGCCGGGCAGGCCACTCCTGGCTCGTTTTACCGTTAATCGTTTCGATATCATCGTAAAGCACCGGCGGTGATTTACACGGTTTACAGATTTACCAACCGACTTGTCGTGGTCGCGACATCATAATCGCCGCCCTGGCGCGCCCACGCTATCTTCCGCACCCGCGAAGGCCGATATCCGGCGCTGTCACATTTACTGCGTTTGAGGACAAGACCATGACCATTCCGCACCCCACCATGGCCCCCGATGGCACAGGCGCCGGCGGCGCCGGTCCCGACCGGTTTGCCGGCATCCGCCGCGACTACAGCCCGGCCGAGGTCGAGCGCCTCTCCGGCAGCTTCAGGGTCCGGCACACATTGGCGGAAATGGGGGCGCAGCGCCTATGGCATTTGCTGAACACCGAGCCTTACGTGCATACGCTGGGCGCGCTGACCGGCAACCAGGCGATGCAGCAGGTCAAGGCGGGGCTGAAGGCCATCTATCTCTCCGGCTGGCAGGTGGCGGCCGACGCCAATCTGGCTGGCGAGATGTATCCCGACCAGTCGCTCTATCCCGCCAACTCGGTGCCGATGGTGGTCAAACGGATCAACAACGCGCTGCGCCGCGCCGACCAGATCGCCAAGCTGGAAGGCGATGCAAGCCAATACTGGATGGCACCGATCATCGCTGACGCCGAAGCCGGTTTTGGTGGTGCGCTCAACGCGTTCGAGCTGATGCGGGCAATGATCGAGGCTGGCGCCGCCGGCGTCCATTTCGAAGACCAGTTGGCCAGCGAGAAGAAGTGCGGGCATCTCGGCGGCAAGGTGCTGGTGCCGATCAGCCAGCATATCCGCACGCTGAATGCCGCCCGTCTGGCGGCTGATGTGGAGGGGGTTTCCACCATCCTGCTCTGCCGCACCGACAGCCATGCCGCGCAGCTGCTGACCACCGACGTGGACGAGCGCGACCGCCCGTTCCTCAGTGGCGAACGCACCCCGGAAGGCTTCTTCCGGATCAAGGAAGATGTGGGTGTGGATTACGCCATCGCCCGCAGCCTGGCCTACGCGCCTTATGCCGATTTGCTGTGGTGGGAAACCAGCGAGCCCAACCTGGCCGATGCGGAGCGCTTCGCCAACGAGATCCACAAGCAGTTCCCCGGCAAGTTGCTGGCTTATAATTGCTCGCCCAGCTTCAATTGGAAGAAGAAGCTGCCGGAGGGCGACATCGCCCGCTTCCAGCAGGCGATCGGCTCCATGGGCTACAAATTCCAGTTCGTCACCCTGGCTGGCTTCCACAGCCTGAACTACTCGATGTTCCAGCTGGCCAAGGGCTACAAGGACCGTGGCATGGCGGCCTATTCCGAGCTGCAGCAGGCGGAATTCTCCGCCGAGAGCGCCGGCTATACCGCCACGCGCCATCAGCGCGAAGTCGGCACCGGCTGGTTTGACGCCGTGGCCACCACCGCCGCCGGCGGCCAATCTTCCACCACCGCCATGGCCGGCAGCACCGAGACCGAGCAGTTCCACGAGGCCGCCGCGCACTGATACCGTCTCCGGCCGGGGGTTGATCCCCCGGCCACCCACCCAAGCGCGCACCCCACTTGTGCACTGGGTACACGGCGGTTATATGCCGCCCTCCCGCGCAGATGGGGCCGTAGCTCAGTTGGGAGAGCGCCTGAATGGCATTCAGGAGGTCAGGGGTTCGATTCCCCTCGGCTCCACCAATCCATAATCCTGTCGAACTTTGATAAAATTGGCGGGTCGATGTG
>Ga0116229_10000154_pt1 | contig 72118 bp, 66 predicted proteins | sample S1TSphgellanicum_3_FD_87313 | JGI IMG/M metagenome (GOLD analysis project Ga0116229, IMG submission 87313) | Host-associated microbial communities from peat moss isolated from Minnesota, USA - S1T2_Fc - Sphagnum magellanicum MG | ecosystem: Host-associated > Plants > Peat moss > Unclassified...
TTACAGCAGGTAATGGTCGATCCCGGTGTCGCGAAGCTTTTAAAGTACCTTGTATAGCTTCTTCTATTTGTTGATTGAAAATAACACGACCGACTGTTGTACAAACGTAAATACCAAAAAAAAGTGTTTTCAATTCACCCTTCAGTTCTTGAATCTATACCCAAAGTTCATGGGTACAATTTTCCATGTCAATGTTGACTTTCATTAATTCTTCCCTCTGTTGCAAACAAATACTTTCTAGCTCCAACATATTCTTTTCCCGTTATACATTAATGGTCTCCATCTTACCATAATCCCTTGTTAACCTATCAAAATTAGTTTGTAGGGTCTTAAGGGCATTACGGGTTTTGAAATGAACTTGAGTTAACTCCTTGTACTCAAAACACAAGGTTTTAGCTTTCTTGATTACTTTTTTAACTTCAACATATTTAGCAACCAAATGCTTATTCTTTGCTTGCTACTTGAAGAGCTAAACTTTCACAACAGTTAAGTCATTATCTATGTTTTATAGGATTTGCTTATGATTAACCAATTTTAGACAACAGGCCTGTAACTGGTTGTTTATATCATTTTAGCATTATTGTACTTGGTTCTCCTGTCAACTAAAATGTCTATTGTTTAAGGCCATGTTTAAGCAATTAAAACTACTTGTTCAAAGAAAACGTTAACTTGCTTTAGGCTCTCATGTTGGGCATAGGTTGTTGATGTTTCAGGAAAAATATAATCAGGTTTAACCTGAGTTGATTCAACAGGCTTGGGCTAAACTGGTTGAATCAATTTTGTACCTGTTGATAACAAATTACTAGCCTATTTTATAGGAGTAGAAGTTTCCTGAACAAATAAAGGTCCTTGATCGAATACATGTTCAAAATCAAATTCACTTCGTGTTTCCATGAACTAGTCACTCTCTGTCCTTACTGACTCATCATCTTGTTGTGTAGTGACATCAACTTCCATGTCTTCATCACCTCCCTCCATCACCATAATTCATTGATGGGTACAAGGTTTTTTTTTTAGTGGTGAATTGGTTAGTTTTGGACTCAACTGATCTTTGCGTGTTGATGGTTTAGTTCGTACCTTCACTTGTTGTGACTACCGAACTAGTCATGGTGATATATTGGCTAAACATACTAATCATTGCCCACTTATGAACTGTTCCTTGGTCACAACCTTAGGAAAGGTTTTTTTGGATTATTCCACAATAATCTTTTTTTCCTTTCTCCCTTGAATCGATTGTGGTCTTGGAGGGTGTATCCTCCTCTGATAAGGGAAAACAATGATAAACAGACTTCTATAATAGGTCTAGAATAACAAGTAGCATGTTTTCCTATTAAGTGCTCCTAATCATGCTGCTATCTATTTTTGGTGTTTAATCCATCAGGTCAATTCTATATTTGTGTTAACATAATGGAACACCAATTAATCTTCTTCCCCTTGTTTGCTAGGTTCAAAGTGATGGCAATGCAATTACTAAAATATGTTAACCTTTCTCGTTGATAAATGATTTGTAGGCTTACTACAAACTTGGCATGATATTCTTCTTTCATCCGGATGATGCTCCACTGCTCCTTATTGACGAATGCATCTAGTCCAATGATGTTCTTCAGAGCCACTTGAACTTCTTTGACTAGTGCATTGGTTACATCCATTGCTCCTTCAACACCAACATTAAATTATTTCATAATTAATGTTTGGTCAATGGTGATTTTCTCACCATTAACAATTGCTTTAATTTGTCCATCCTTTGTAGATTCCCAAGTTCGTAAAATTCCTCCCAATAGGTCCAATCGTGGAAAAGTCCAATGAATAGTAAACAAATTTCCCAAATCAGCTTGTTCTAACCATTGCCACTTTTTGGATCCCATCCAAATCCACTGAAGCATTTTTTGTATTTCTTTTGTTTCAATAAGTGCCCACTCCCGGGTTACCTTGGTAGGTGAATTACCATCTTCAACTTGTTCTTTTCCCATGCACTTCATCATGTATTTGGACCGAGATTTGGTAGGTATTGCAATAAGTCAACAGAACCGACCTTTACATCGAAAAACCTTCCTTCAATTAGTTTTAATGAAAATGTTGCTGGTTGCTCAACTTCAATAGGTTGCTGAGCTTGTTTTTCTTTTTATGTAGCTTTGTTTTCAACATGTTCTTCTTCCTCATAATCACTAATAATGATGAATGCAGGTGCAAGTGGTGAAGCTTATATTCGAAGGTCCTTCATAATTTTTTCAAGTCCTTCTCCCATAGTGGTAGCATGCTTCAATGCTTCGAAGATTTCTTAATTTACGTCGTTACCTTCTCCAAAACTCTCATTATTACGAAATGTTGGAGGCAATCTTAATGAAAGCAGTTCAATGTATATTACTTTGGTTGCTCTAAAAACTTCTTCTCTGACTCTCTGCAATTCTCTTTCCTTTGCCTTTTTTTTTTCTCTTTCTCTTTCAATTATGCCTCCCTTTTGTTTATTATTTCTTTCAACTAGTCTAAAACACTCATTGCTTCATTTGATGCAACAACAAAAAAAAGGAAATCGAATGTGAAAAAATGAAAAGACATTCCAAAGGACACGTCGGTTTTTTGTATTATGGTTGAAAAGCGGAAAGTGGTGGCGCTTGGAGAACAACCCAACTTTTAAGGCATATTGTCCCTAAGAAGTTGACCCCTGTAATTAGGTTTATTGAAATATCATTGCATCAAGCAGAATTGGGGGTAACAAGTTGATTCTCAACTGATTGCCTTATCAACAAGTCGTTATCACCTAATTAAACTAGTTCTAGTTCAGAAAAATCATTATTTAATTTTTTTTCAGTCAAATTATCTACTGCCAAACCTTTAATGTTAAACTAAATTGGTTCTTGACAAACATGTTACCATAATGAATAACCTCAACTGGTTCCTCCTTTGACAAGTTATCAAAATATGTTTCCTCAACATGTTGTTGATTAGACATGTTATAATCATATTTCACCTCCACTAGTTCCTTTGATAAAAAATCACCGAGCTTCGCCAAAACAAGTTGAAGTGTTTGTTCTTCCATAAACCTATCAGGTTTCAACTTGTTGATGATTAGTATCAAGTTAGGATCGAATTTATCGATAATTATTAACAATATTATATTGTTGGATAAATAATAATGGATCTTATATGGTCCAAACCATCATCTCTAGAACTTAGGGGTATGTGTTTTGACAGCCCCTTGGAAACCATATAACATAATCCCCAAATTGGTATTTTGTTTCAATATACCAATTTTGAGACCATAATGATTGGTTCCACTAGTTAGAAACTATCAAGCCCTGTGCTATTAACCGGTTCTCTTGTAGCTTTTCTAGTTCTAATAGACAACTAGTTAGAAGTTTAATAGGTTTTGGATCATAGATCTGCCCTGGCTTGGATGGTAACAAATATTCCATAGGTATTAATGGATATACTCTACAGACAAGTTGAAATGGAGTGTGACCGATTCCAACTTTAAAAATTGTTTTGTAAGGAAATAAAACTATGGACAGGTACTCATTTTAGTCATTATGGTTCTCATTCACTAATTATGAATACTGTACCAAAAACTTTGTTAATAGACTTAACTTGTCCATTCCCTTGTGGATAATAGACAATAAAGCTAGTATGTCTCAGGATGAAATGAATGGTTAAATAATGAATAACATCGTTAATGAAATGGGTACCTTGATATGTTACAATAGTAAGTGGACAACCAAACCAGGTGAAAATATGGTCATATAAGAACTTTGCAGTAATAGCAACGATATTAGTATGCAAAGCTTTAGCCTCCACCCACTTAGTAGCGCAATCGGTGGCAATAAAATCCAATCCCCATTTCTAAAAAGGTTCTTCGGGCAAAATAGTAATTAATTAATAACTTTGTCATATTTTATGCTAATAGGTCACCTATTCATTCACACATATCACAACTCTAACATAATTCATGAACATCTCTATTCATGGTTGGCCACCAATAATTGGCATCAAGAATCTTTCTCACCATGATGTCTGAAGAGAAATGTCCTCCACCAACTCCATTATGTAGCTCCTATGGTATAGTTCACACCTATTTAGGTTGTAAAACATGACGCATGTTTGTCTTGTCCAGTTTTGTAAAATATCCCATTTTGTAACACAAACGATTTAGGTCTTAAATATTGTCATTGCGAAGTTGTAAATCTTTTTGGCATCATCCCCTCTTATAGGTAATCATAAACAATTTGTAACCACTATGGCTATAAAGTGAACAGGTGAGCATCAATGGTCTGATCATGTACACCAATTGGTTCTGCTTGATTAGGTTATCTACTTAATGCATCTGCCATCAAATGGGATTTACTAGGTTTATAAACAATTTTGAAGTCATACTCCAAAAATAATAGTAACCACTTGGCTATTCTTCCAAAAACTTATGGTATATTAACCACGTGCACTAGGGCCATGTGGTCAACATAAAATACAAATCGGTTACCCAATAAGTAATGTTTGAATTTATGCAAAGCATAGACCATAGCCAGGGCTTCCCTCTCAGTAGTAATATAGTTTCGTTCAACTGAGTTTAACAATCTAAAGGCATACATAACTGGTTGATCAAACTTACCAATTGGGTTTTATGTTAGTATGACTCCTACTGCTAAATGAGATGCATTTGTGTGAACATGAAACTCAAGCTCCTAGTTTGAACTGATCAAAATAAGGGATTATATATGTTAGTTCTTAATATCCTCCCAAGCCTTTTGGCATTCTTCAATCCATTTAAAGATTTTAGACTTTTTGAGCAACTTAATGATAGGTGACATGATTGAAGCAAAAATTTTGATAAAACAGTTATAAAACTGAGCCATCTCATTAAAATCTTAGATTTCCTGGGGGGTAGTAAGTACCGACATTTTTACTAAGGCTTCAACTTTCTTAGGATCCATGACCTTGCTTTCTTAGACACTATGAAACCTAATATGGTTCTTGAAAACACCATGAATGCACACTTGTCAAGGTTCAGATTAATACCAAACTTTCTGCATTTAAGAAAACACTTCATTAACTTTTCAAGGTGAGTTGATAAATCATTGAAAATTGTGAAGTCATCAAGAAAAATCTTCATGAATACATCAATGTACTCACAAAAAGCTTTAGTAATTGCCCTTTGATAGGTGGGCGGTTCGTTTTTTACACCAAATGGCATCATAACCCACACAAAAGCCCCCTAGTCTATCACAAAGGTGGTTTTGTGCCGGTCCTTTGATGCAATTGATATTTCATGATATCTTGAAAGCCCATCCAGAAAGGTATAAACTTCATGTCCAACAATTGTATTAATAACCTCATTCGTGAAAGGCAACGGGTTAGGAGCTTTATTTGTTGTTACATTGAGTTTCCTAAAATCAACACAGATCCTCCACTTCCCATTTTTTAAAGAATAACCAATATTGGAGATAGCCAAGTTGCTTCCTCAATTGGTTTGATAAAATCAGCAGTAAGTAACTTGTCTATATTTTGTTTAACAATAGTAGCATAATTAGGATTCAATCGATACCTTGTTTGATGAGTAGGTGGTACTATGGTATTTAGCTTGATCTAATGTTGTATAATCTTTAGTGGAATACCTTTCAAGTTTCTATATGTCCAGGAAAATTCATTTTTGAACTCCTTTAGAAGCTCAATCAATTGGTTCGTGACAACCAGTTCAATTACAAAGTTCATTTTCATTTGTTGCACTTTTTTTTTTGTACCCAATTTGACTTTGGTTAATTATTCCTCCTTAATAATTATCCAACTTGCTATGGTTAAATATTATACTCGCTCCTAAGCATGTGTCTCGTCAACAATCATCTTTCCAACCTTTGGGTGGAAGAAAGTTTCAAGTAAGTGTTGTTGGATAATGTTAGGTTGTATGGCTAATTTCATAGCTAATACACCTACTGATTTAACATGTTGTTTTAGAACCGATTCTGTTATGATAGTATTTGGTATACAAATTAATGTAGGAACAGGTTTAGTATGAATAGGTATGGCTATAGTTCCTATTGAAAATAGGTCTAATTTTGTGGCAAACATCACATCCTCTTTGTCATTAGATATTATAGAATGGAAATCATAACAAACTAAGACTTTTGGTCTTTTGGTTTGAACACCAAGTTTCTTGGTAATAGGTATGGTTCTTATTGTACCGGTTCCTTATATGGTAACAATATTAGTTCCTTAATCATGGGATACTTTTGCATCTTTCAACCATGAGCATTTTAATAACATTGAATGACTAGAATCCAATACATTATTGTTGACAACAGTACATGTAACCATATAGGCAATTCCATGAACCAATGTCTTCAAATCCCTAATAAGACCAAGTGGTTTGGCTATGGTTTGATTTGCCATACGTAGGTTATAAGGTGCTAGATTAAGTTTTGATAGACCTAATTGTATTTTTAGATTCTCAATAATGATATTTACTTCAGATCCACCATATATTAACACATCATCAATAAAATTCTTACCAACCAAGACTTGAATTGCAGCCATTTGTGATCAATAAACATTGCTACACAAGTAAGTTCAAGTTAAACATGTTCAGGTTGGACAAGTTGAACAAACTTGACCGGTTTGAAAATGTACCATCTAATGTTTGACACAATCTTCAAGAATTACCCCAAGTTAATGACATACTTAGTCTTTAGAACTTGAGTAATGATGTCTCTCAAAATTTCCTCCAAAGTCTCCTTTGGTGTTATGGTTTGTGGAGTCAACTAAATAGGTTGTTTACTTGTAACCAATTGACTTACTAATTCTTGTAGACTGGCCTAATTTGAATGAAAGGGTTTTTTCAAATCGACGGATGCTTGTGACATTAAGTCACTCCCTTGTAACTCCATGATGGTATGAACAAAGGAATCGCGTAATTGTTGTTTGTTTGCCAATCAATTGTTGTTTTTGCCTTCACCCACTACTATAATTCCTATTTTTTCAAACTAACCAAGTTGATTAGATGGGTCTTTTTTATAAAGGACATATATTTTTTATTAAAGACCAAGGGCTTGAATGACAATGGGTATCTTTTGATTAATCAAGTTGATTAGATTGACTGATTTGACAATTAGTCAAAGCAAACATCTAGTCAAATTGATTAGTGGCATAGTTAATTAAGACCACCCAATTTAGTCAAATTAACAAGTGCCCTAGTCAATAAGGACACCTATTATACTCAATCAATAAGGCTAACTAGGTAGGCTTAATCAAAGTGACCAATGGCTTAGTCAAAAGGGCCAATTACAAATTATATAACCTAAATATAATTAACTTATATGTACGTGTATTTATTTGTACATACCCTACTTGTGCTCCACCTATTTACTTATATTTTAACCTATAGGTAACATAGTTATATAGGTTAAGGTAGGCCATTTATATACCTACGATAAATTACTAGTTAGTTAACTAGTTATTTACCTAAAATACACTAATGAACATGTAATTAAATAGTTCAATATTAATGATTAAAAATACATGGTTGATAATATATAATGAATTAGTTATAATTTGGTTGTAATTATCAATCAACAATATAATACATTATAAGTATCTTGATATTTTATATAATTCAAGGATTTATAATATGGTTGTAATTTTTAATTATAATTAAATAACTAGATATTAACTATTACTAATTTTTATTTTAAGTTAATTAACATACATGTTTACCTACCTCTTTATTTATTTATGTATCTTACATAGTTATTTAAGAATAATGTTGTGTGAACTAAAAGGCTCTAATGTTGTGTGGACATGAAAATGTTTCTCCCTCCCAAAAGTTTGTCATTCTTTCCAAATGATGAGCAATATAAATAGATACACCATAAGCATTCAAGACATAAGAAATATTTTAAAAAGGAAGGCCATTTGGGATGAGCCAATTGAAAAGGCTCAACCTTTAGAATAAGTTACCCTCTTAATAGATTAACCTAAGTATGTTTACCTAAGTTCCTAACTTTAGGTTTTTTGCCAAGTCAATCTAGGTAGCCTCATTATAAGATGTTGTAACCACGTTAAGTTTACATGATTAAATGTGACTATGATGCGGCATAATTATCCTAAATTAAAATTTTTAAAATCTAAAAATGCCTAGATTAATCTAAGCTAGGTTAATAAGTAGTATAAGTTGACAAATTAGTTCATCTTAAATCAATATAGGGAGGTCTAGGTTTAGACTAGCTTGGTACATAGGAGGTAGGTTAACATAAGTCAATTTAGGGTGGTCAAGGTTAATTCAAGGTTTAAAATTTTGAGCTTTATAACTTTGTGTTAAATATAATTAGTATAATAAAATGTCGTAGTGCAACAAATGAGGACGAAAACCCCAAAGTGAAGGTGAAGGGTTCAAGTCCTTATTCTTGCAACCTATGATACTTAGGCCACTTGGCTTAAGTTAGGTAGTCTAGTTAAATTTCTTGGGCTAGGAATTCAATGTTTGTTTTTCATCTAGGTCACTTAGCATAGGTTAGGTAGCCTATGGTGCTTAACATAGGTAGTTAGCTTAGCTAAGTTAAGTTATGTTGACTTTTGGTTAGGCAAGCTAGGTTGAGTTGCTTAACTTTGCTAAGTTAGGCTAGGTTGACTTTTGGTTATGTTGGTTACATGGGCTAAACTAGGTTGATTTTAGGTCATTTGTAATGATTCATAACATGTTTATAGATTTTTTACACATGTCATCCATCCATCAAGGCGTCTTTTGTAACATTTAGTTGAATAAAATGACTAAGTTGAATTGGCATGCATTTTACATGTCATACCAAGGTTAATGATGACATGGAATTTCATTATTATAATTAAATTTTAAAAATTTTAATTGTTAAAATAACTAGGCTTTGCAACTAAACATCCCTTGCGATTAAATGAGTGAAACGACATGGGTTTAAAAACTCATTAGTCATTAGTTGCATATGTCCTTCTTGATTAGTATGTAGTTGTAAAGGGTAATCGCAAAACCCAAAATGTGTTGTTGTGATTGATCATGGTATGTTTATCATCTTGTAATCACACCTAACCTATTTCACTCAAGCTTGTGTTTCTTAAACAAATGTATACGAGTTTTGTTGATCCATTTTGTTGTACAATTATACCACTAAGCTATAATTTTTAGAATGTCATTAGAAGGTGTGGAATACTAATAAATGCCACCATTACAAGGCCACCCACTTGTCGTTCGACTTGCTATCACTAAATTTCTCACATTAAGTTTCACTAATGTCTTCTCCTAATAACATGAATTAATTTGATGTGATGTGTTGCTTACATGCATTTTTGGAATAAGACAAATAGTGGTTTGTGAGGGTATATCTAATGTCCAAAGGACCCTAGACAGTACTAGCTTAGATGTTTGTTGAAGGGATACTAATGACTTTTCTAGTTAGCTATGCCTCTTAAATGTTAGCCAACATCATGCCTTTTTGTTGCTTCCAAAGTGCAACGAAAACACAAGACACTTAATTTCATATAATGGTTTGCCCTATGTTTTGATTAGATCATTAGATACATATTTGCACCCACTATTGGGAGTTGATGAAGTCTATGGAGGGGAACAATGATAGCTAATTACTACCATTCATGATGTAGGTGAACATGTTGTGAATGACACTCAGAAGGTTACGATAGCACCCATTTGAATTTTTTTTTATTGAGATGACAACATTTGTTTGGTAGCCTATGTGGAGTTTCTCTCTATAATCACATTGATAATAGTTAGAATTTGGGTGAAAAACGCCCATCTTATGTGTGCCATCTTATTCTAATTGCATTTATTTGTTGATCTTGGATGTAGGCGCATTAGCCACCAAGGAAGAAGCTACAAGGTACACATCTAGATAAAGAAACACAAAAGAGATGGAGGATACCAAAAAGTAGAAAGATGGAGAGAAGAAGAAACCAAAAAAAACTAAACAAGAAAGAAGAAGAGAAGAGTGAAACAACATCAATAACAATAATTTTTTGGTGAACAACTGGACTTTGAAAAGTTCCCCACTTGAAATACAAACATCATGTACTCCAAGCAATTGAAATTTTAAAGTTGATATGTTATTGTGTCTTTAATGAAGATTATGCAGAAATCCACACTAAACAAAAACTCCAACTCATGTTGGAATTGTAATTTGGAATATAGAGTTGGTTACCTTCTATTGAGCCAAATTTATGAGGAGGCTCACCCATTATTGAAATTTCTATATAGATGCCCTAGCTCTTGTTTTCAGAGGTTTTCAAAACTTAGAGCCTCAATCTTAGCACTATAAGCATTCGGAATATCTCCCATCTCATACATAAATCTAGTACATGAACTCTTTTACATTTTACTAATGGTAGGACAAAATGAAATACTTCATGTTGGGTAGTGTAGGTCACTTACAATTGGTTTGTTGCCAACCTAGCGTCATTGAGACTCGGTCAAAAGTGATGCTATGTGTTAAAGGAGTAGCTTGTGGTAATTATTAGTTAGTATATTTCTATTTACCTAGTTACTATTTTAAGAATTATTAGTTAAATTACATAGTTTTTTATCACAATTTGAATTTGAATAAAACATAGGACTATTTTTGTTAAGGAATATCTTTGGAGAAAAGGAGATGAGTACTGTTGTATCATCATAGAACATGGAACTTTAATGGAGTATGAGAGAAATATACTTTGATTTTTGGAAAAGCTTTGTTTCCGTAGTCAAAGTTTGTTGTTTTGATGTTTTTTTATCATACTTTCATTATTAGATTATAATTTTGAAACTAGTTCTAAGTAGACCTAAATGAACAAACTTTGTTAATATTAGTTTTATTACATTTTATTCCAAATTTTAGACTAAAATATAGGATTAGAGATTTTGTATTTACCATTTAGTGACCATCCCAAAGTTTGAATTCAGAGTGAATTTCAAAATGTTATTTATGTATTATTGCTGAAATTTTTGTTTCTACATATAGATAATGAACTTTAGTTTATCTATATATATTTTCAAATCTTGATCATAATTTTTTGTTTAGGAAGCATATTTAAGTAGAGTTGCTAATTATGAAGATTTTGTTCTAATGTAGAAGTTTATTCAAATTTGAATTAGGATGTGGAGAAATGGAAAATATAATTGTAACTAAAAGTCTAAAGAAACAATCAGATCATGTTGTATTACATGAACAAGTGGAAAATGGCGTGTCATTAGCAACAATTTGAATGTAGATTAAATAAATCAATGGTTTGTAACACCTATAAGAGTTTTTCAAACTAAACAAAAACATTTGTGGACAGAAGAGAGACCTGCAGGCCACATAACGCTTCATGCAACATTGATTATTTTTTGTGAAGTGCAAATTGGTGAAGCACAAAGGCGCATTAGTAGTCTGCTGCAAAATTCCAAGAAGGACGAGTGTTAGTTTGAAAATGTAAACTCATAGGTTAAGTTTAGACGAAGGAGTCAAAAGTTTCAACCTCAACAAAAAGTTGTGTTAGAATCAGCACATCTGATGTAACAACATAATTTTGATGTTCTAATTCAAGAAGAAGAATAGAAATTCAACAAGTTAGAAAGGGAAGAAGTAGCACCAAGGTATAGATATGCTTCACCTCCTTATTATCGAAATGGTCAAGAGAATAAAGAGTTTGAACAAAAAGCTCATAATTTTCAACCTCTAATTCATTATGTCATTAAGTAAAAAACCACAACTCAAGGTATCAGAATGTCTAAAGGAGTTGAATCGATACTTGTAACTAGACAAGAAACTGTAGTCTTACCAAAAGTAGAACCAACAGTAGTAGAAAGTGTTTGTGTGGTTATAAAAGTGAGGTACAATGAACCCATATTTAATTAGCATAATGAAAACATAGTTAAAGGAGTTCCAAGGGTTTGGAGTAGAGGGATTCATAATGTGAATAAAGTTCCAAAACCAAATTCTCCATGTTACACATACTACCATTAGATTGGACATTAGATTAATGAATGTCCATTTATTAAAGATAATGTGAGGCAAGGATTTGCTAAGCATTTTTAGAATCAAAATTCGGAACCTATAAGAATAGGGAATCATGGACATATTGAGCCAAGGGATCTATACCATGAAAAGGTTAAAATTCCGGATAGATTTTTAAAACAAATCTAAAAAAAAAATAGACTGGAAATGAGAACTCAACTGTGACAAATGTAATACCTATTTTTGTAGCTCCTATATCAAGTCAGTTACATCAAAACAATATTGGAATTACTTATGTAGGAACTTCAATTTTCATAATGGAACCAATAAGATTTGTTCCATTATATTTTGTGGCAATGCCCTAGTCTATGATTATAGTTACTAAAGCTCCATTTGTATCAGCACTAGTACATACTGTTGATGGTGTTAGATCCAGACCATAAACTCCAAGGGGAACAAAATTTGAAAGTTTGCATGAAGATATACCCCAAGAAACGAACATAATTTTTGTTAATTAGCCATCAAATCTAGGAGGAGGTGGTTCAGATCCACCAAGACCACCAATAGCTCTAGGATATTTTGGATTGCCAATGGAGAATCCAAGTGGGCCACCATTACCACCAAACAAACCTTATTGTTAATCACTTAACTATACTAAATGTGTCAAGGATTCTAACTCAAATGCTCATGTTAGAGTATTTAAAGTTGCCAATAGAGCAAATAGTGAAATAGATGATGTAGAAATTGTTAATTTGTTCAATTTTACCCTTGAAGATATTATGTTTGAATGGTTTAACAATTATATGGGATGTTACCCAAATTGTACTTTTGTAAACTTGTGTTTAGCTTTTCGTAAAAGGTACAAAAAAGTTTAGAATGATGAACAAGTTTACCTATAGTTGAAAAACATGAAGCAAGAGAAGAATGAAAAAGTGGAAATCTATTATGAAAGATTATTAAAGTTGGCCAATAGTCTTCAACATAAAACAATAAATAGTTTCTTAACTACTATTTTCATATCTAAATTACAACCATATTTTTGTGTAGCAACATGTACGAAGAGAAAAACTCTATAACACCATAAGCAAATAACTTTAGTTTGTGAAGAAGGAATTTTTGAAGTAAAGGCCATAAGCAATCTGTTAGTACCATAGAGTAGTAAGACAATATTAGCTCATAAACCTCTGACAAAGCCCAAAGGAAGCATGAATGTACTATACAAATTGTCATAGGACAAATCATAATGTTGAAACATGTAAAGTTAAAAGAAAGGAAGACCTTGTTTATGTAGTTTCTGAGGTTATTATTCAATAGATTAAAGTACAAAGGCCTATGAAATATTGTTGTCATATTTGTGGTGACATTAGACATGAAATCATAGATTGTCATAAATACAATGATATGTAGAATATGTTTAAGAGCAAAGGAGTGAACCCAATAGAGAAACAAGTTGTGGTAAAACCCAAGGTTTCAAATCCTTTAATCCATATGGTGGATGTGAATATGGCCATCACCAATAGCAAGGTTATTAAGGAACATGTGTTTAAGGATAGAAAGCCAATCAAGAACAAGTTTACTATTGATTGGGAAGAGGAACAAATACTATAACAATCTTTTGTCAAGGCTATATAGGAGATGTAAACATAAGACCCACCATAAAATCCGATTCCAAAAGAGAAAGCACAATGAAGTACAAGTTGGGCAGGATTGCTAGAATTTGAGGTGTTCACATAACTAATTGTATCACAAAGTTTGTTTACTAATCCTATTAATAGACTTATGTCTATGGAACAAATATTCCAGAATACACTAGAAGAAAAATTGTCTTTTGCAACTTGCCTTATGTAACTAAAAAATGTCGCATGCAATCATTTTAGAGTTGCATGCGACATGTGCAGTTGCATGCGACATTTTTTAGTTGCATAAGACAAGTTGCAAAAGACAATTTTTCTACTAGTGATATCAATAAACCAATGTTGAATATTACCTATATTTTGAGGTTAGGTCAATTGCTGAAGATAGCACCAGATTTTAAAAAGTATATGTGGTAGAAATTGAAGCTAGAACCCTACTAGAAATTTTGTCTTCTGCAACTTGTCTTATGCAACTAAAAAATGTCGCATGCAACTGCACATGTCGCATGCAACTCTAAAATAATTGCATGTGAGATTTTTTAATTACATAAGACAAGTTGCAAAAGACAAAATTTCTAATAGTGGAAAAACCTAATATAGTTACTAAATAAATATTAGAACCTAGTTTAGCCACAATGGTTCAGACACATTCTGGATTAAACACAACAACTATAAAGGTAGATAACTAGATGGCAATTATCTAAGTCAAGTTAGGAAGAACATTATTGAGGAAGTTTTGATAGATGGAAGAGTAATGACGCACTCCCAACTCCTTGAAGGACTCAAATGTGAATCCAAATAGAAGACATCAGAAGAGGGAGGAGTCGAGGCACACTCCCTAGCTCACAACACTTTGAAGGGTAGAGGGGCGTGTTGGAGCTTCGAAATGGGACTAGGAAAAGTTGACAAGCTTCATTCACTCACATGGGCCTGCACACAACCCACACAAAGTGTTTAGTGCATAGTTGGAACACCTTTGGTGCTAGGATGAACCATGGGCAACACGGACACACTAGATTCACCATGGCCCGGACTTGGGGGAAGCCACCACCTTCCCCTTATAGTATACTATGTGGTTGGCCACGGAGCCTACATCCAAATGGCTTTTCTCTCCTGGGACTCCCGAATGGAAGTCCTGAAATCGTGCTAAATGGGATTCCCGCGACTTTGGAGCCCCATAACTTTGTGAGTAGACCTCGGATCGAAATGCAGTCTCAAGCAAAGTTATAGCTCTTGTCAAAAGCTTTCCAATGATATGTGGCACGCCCCCTACAGCCAAGTAAATTGGGTTGATTCTCAACTTTTTGTGGTCGGGAGTCAAACTGATAGTTTGACTTCCGGCCTTCTTTTGGCCATAACTTATGTTTTAGATGTCCAAATGAGTAATGTGAGCCCATTTTAGACATCTAAGTTCTAAGAGCTTTTCAATGATGTAAAAAACGCCACGAGCCATTGAGTTTTGACCCTGAAATCACTCTTTGAAATTTTGGGAGTCCACTGGGACTCCATCTCCCAAAGTGGGAGTTGCCTTGGGAGTGTGAAGGTTCACTCCCTCATACTCCCTCACAATTTCTTGCACTCATGGGAGTATGTGATGTGACTCCCGGGCTTCCTCTTGCTTTGACTCCCGGGCTTCCTCTTTGCCTTGGTCGCGAACCCAAAGCTAGGGTTGCGACAAGTGTGAACATTATAATAAAAAACCTCAAAACAAAGTTAGGTTTACCCAAATCAAGACCAACTCCATACCACCTTAGAATGGCAGATCAAAGTATGACCATAATCATCAAAAAATTTAAGATTCATTTACATGGTATTCCATATATAACCACATTTATTGTTATGAAAACAATGTGTTAGATTCTAGTTATTATATGTTGATAGGAAGACCTTAGCTTAGAGATGCAAAGGTTACACATGACTGGCATAACAATGTCATTATTATTCAAGGTAACAATTGGAACAATATCAATTAATAGGAAATTGGGAGAAAAAACAAAAAGGCCCCAAGTATTTGTTTGTTATGACTTGATGGAAGGGTTAACATATGAAAAAGAAGATATAATCTTTGAAACAAAACCAGAATTTTTATTAATTTGCATAATTACTCTTTCAGAAAAAACAATTTCATTGTTGAATGTTGGAGTGTCAATAATCAAAAGCATCGAGGAATCAGATCCAGAGCAAGGGACATCAAATCAAACAATTGTAGAAGTGGTGCCTTCAATAGTAAAATCAGAAGACTTTTGTGTTAGACTAGAGGTTTCATTAGAAGACAAGGTTTATCCATAAACCTGTTACCATCATGGCCATATTGATATTCAAATGGATGAGACACTAGCAAAAATACAAGTATAAAATCTTCAGATAGCAAGTTGGATTTTGATTGAAGAACAACTTATTAAACTTAATCTTGGCACATAAGCAAATCCACAATACATTAAAGTTAATTCACAATTGACAAAGGAGAAGATTGAGGAGCTTCAAATGCTACTTAAGGAGTTCAAGGATGTGTTGGCGTGGATTTACAAAGATCTAAAAAACATACTTCCAAAATTGGCTCAACACATAATTGAATTAAATACCTCAATTCGACCAACATATCAAGCAAGGTATGAATTGAACCCTAATTATGCTGTAGCAATCAAACAAGACATTGACAAACTATTAGTAGCTCGATTTATTCAAATAGTAAAGGCTACATGGTTATCACCCATAGTGGTAGTGCTTAAGAAGAATGGAAAATTGAAATTTTGTGTGGATTTTAGGAAGCTCAATAAGGCAACCAAAAAAAATCCTTATCCTTTGCCATTTTCTAATGAGGTATTCAACACTATAGCAAGGTATGAAGCCTATTCAATTTTAGATGGATATTCAAGATACCATCAAATTTCTATAGCACTTGAAGATACATTCAAAATAACTTTTGTAATAGATTGGGGATCTTTTGTTTGGATGGTGATGCCATTTAGTGTCAAAAATGGGCCATTAACTTTCTAGAAAATAGTTAACATAGCTTTTAGAAAGTATTTAAACCAGTTCATGAAGATATTTTTGGATGATTTCACAATTTATAATGATATGGAGAATCATTTGATGAAACTTAGACTTTGCTTTCAAAAATGTAAAAGATATATAATCAATTTTAATCGAAAGAAATGTGCGTTTATGGTATTTTTAGGACCGATTTTAGGGTTCATAGTTTATAAGGAAGGAAAAATACCAAACCCTAAGAAGGTTCAGGCAATGGTGAATATGCCAATACCTACCAATCCACAACAAATTCAAGTTTTTAATGGTATGGTTTAGTTTTATAGATGTTTCATCAAGAACTTTGCTTTTATCATGGCACCAATCAGCAAGTTGATGAGGACAACAAAACCTTTTATTTGGACCACAGAATGTCAAAAACTTGGGATCAGATTAAGTAGAAGTACATGGAAGCACCGATTCTAATACCTCCAAATTGGCAGTTGGAGTTTCATGTGCATACAAATGCATCATTGTTGATAATAGGTGCAATGTTGGCACAAAACCCAATTAGTAAGTATGACCAACCTATAGTATACACCTATAGACTACTCAATAAAGTAGAACAAAATTATATTATTACAAAAAGAGAAGCCTTAGCAATTGGTTATGTTTTGTATAAGTTTAAACATTTTTTATTGGGAAACAAATTTGTTTTTTATGTAAACCATATGGCTTTGGTGTATTTGGTCAACAAACCACAAGTGTCAGGAAAGATAACAAAATGGTTGTTGTTATTCTTGGAGTATGAGTTCACAATAGTTTACAAACCTGGTAAATCACATTTAGTTGCTAATGTTTTATCCAAATTGCCAAATAGTTCAGAACCATTAGGTGTCCTAGATCAAACTATGGATGCATCATTATTTTTTTTTAGAACCTATATGGATGTAAAAAATAAAAACCTATTTACAGACAAGTCGAATGCTATAAACTTTGAACCTAGCTCAAAAACAAAAGTTGGTAAGAAAGTCAGAACCTTTTAGTTTGAAAGAGGGAATTATGTATAGAGTGGGACAAGACAACAAAATATGAAGATGTTTGACCACCTCGAAAACATAGATTGTTATGAAAAATCTGCATGAAGGAGTGGTTGGAAGACATTTTGTTACAAATATTATTACAAAAAAAAAATGGATGCAAGATATTGGTGGCCAACTTTATTCAAGGATATTCATGACTTTTGCAAAAGTTGTGATAACTATTAGAAAATTAAAAGACTCAAAACAAAAAGTTTGGCCAAATTGGTAACAACAATTCTAGAGGAATCTTTTATGAAATGTGGTCTAGATTTTATAGGTCCAATCAAACCAACATGAAGACTAACAAGAAATAAATACATTTTGGTAGCTACAAATTATGCAACCAAGTGGGTAGAGGTGAAGGCATTTATAACCAATACTACATTAGTTATAACTAGATTTTTATATGAGTATATTCTTACCAGATTTGGTTGTTCATTGACCATAGTTATAGATTAGGGAATACATTTCATCGATGACACAATAAAACATTTGACATAACAATTTTTGTTAAAGCTTATTAGTTCTACATACATAACACAAGGAAATGGACAAGCATAGTCTACCGATAAATTCATTAATAAACTATTGACCACATTGGTTAATGAGAAAAAAATAGACTGGGATGAACATTTGTCTATAAATTTGTTTTCATATAAGACTCCTTAGAAGGTGGTAACATGTTATACACCCTACTAGTTAATCTATGGTTTGCATCCTTTAATGCTAACATAATATGTTTTTCCAATTTTAGTGGGGACCCATAGATGTAGAACCATCATTATGAAAAAAAGAGGTGTTTTGCAGTTAGCCTTGCAATTCAATTTTTGAATTGCAACATACACTTGCAACTCACTATATTTATATGTCCTAAGTTTTAACAAATAAGTTGCATGAGGTGCAAAGTTACTATTCACCATATTTTTGGTGCAATTCAATTGCACCTCAGTCAAAACAACTCATTTTCAACTACTATTCAACTCCATTATAACTACACCCATGATGTCATGTTGATGTCATTAATTGTCATCCATCTATTCAAATCTGACATGTGGCATTATGAAAACATTTGGACATAAAAATTTTAAAATATTGATTTCCATCGTCCATTATGATTGTTAACGATGGTCCAAGATTGCGAAATGTGGCATAATAAATTTTTTTCACATGGCATATTCTGGAAAAAATAAAATTATATAAATATTTATTTTAGTAGCTAGGTAGGTCATACATAACCATAGGTAGGTAGGTTGGTAGGTCTTAAGACCTACATATTTACCTAGGATCTACCTACCTACATAGGTAGGTAGAAAAGTAGGACCTACTTACTTACTTAGGTAGGTAAGTAGGTAGGAAAGCACAAGATTAAGTGCACTAAAGAATAGCCATGAAATTTTATTTTATATTTTATATTTGCCTTTGGGTTAAGCTTTTTCCAATTCATCCAAAATGGAACATGTATTTTAATGTGAAAACGTAAAAGAACAAACCTTTTTTATATAGTTTGTAACATGGGATTCGAAGACAAAGCAATTGATTTGCAATTATAACATTTAAGGGTTCAAGGTAGGCTAGATCCAAGGGGGGCTTCAATTTTTTTTGGCATTTAAACAAAACTTGATTTATTGGTGCGCCTCATGCACTAAAAATCATAAAAAATGGAATAGAATTGAAAAAGTTATGGCCCCTCAAAATAGAAGGGTCAAGAACTCAAAAAACAAACCATCAAATGCTATAAAGGCCGGTTCCCAAACACCCACAAAATTCTTTAAATGTTGTTTTTTTGTTGTTAAAGTGAAAAGATAATTTGTAGAACTTTAGGTGGCGCTCCTATAGCACTTTAAATCGTTTAAAATGAATAAGAAATAAGAAAGTTATGAGGTTTGAACATAGGAAGGATCCAAAGAAAATAAAATAAAATTAACGTGTTTTGTAAATTGGAAAGTTTATTTCTCTTATTATTTTTTCATTACTCATTTTCCTTTGCACTTCAAAGATGATTTTTAGAACTTGAAGTAACGCTCCCATAACATTTTAAATCATTCAAAATAAAACACATATGGTGAAGATATAAATAATTAATGAATATGTATCCTTATTAAGTTATAAATAATTGTTTTATAGTCATAACATAGTTGAATAGTAGTACTTTAGTAGTGGCACATTAATGGCCATACTAATCATATAAATGAAAATTATAATAAAAAACTTGTTGCAAATGTATCCCATAATGGGTGATGGAGATGTGAACACATGGCATAATGCGTATGTACATTGTACATTAGTTGCAACATAGTTGTTGCTTTAGTGACACATTTATAATAATTCTAAAGTAGTTGCCACATGCAACTCCTAAAAAAATCAAACATGGTTGACTACATATGTCTATACGATGTATATAAATTACCGTATAGAGGACCCATTTTCAATTCATTTGTAACTATGATACAATTTACTAAATTTTTAACGTGGTAATTTATTTATTAATACATCGTATTTATAAGGGGATAACTGCACAATAGTTGTAATACCCGAAGGATAGTTACATAATAGTTGCATGCAAGTTATTTTTTGAATTTTAGTTGCAGGGTATTGTGGTTTCAACGGATGCGATTTCTCATAGTGCAACCAAAATTACAAATTGGAAAAATTATAGGAAAATATATTAGAAGCTCAAAACAATGTGGGAGTCAACAAGTGGAATAGATTCCAATAGAAAATATTGAGAATAAGTTCAAATTTGGAGATTATGTTTTACAGTTTCCTGAAGGAGAAAAAACACATTTGGGTAAATTTTTTTAAAAATGATCTGGTTCATTCAGGGTATAATATTCCTTACCCAATAATACTATTTTTCTTGTTTTTATTAACAATTTTGAACCAAACCCAATATTGGTCAATGTTAATAAGTTGAAACCATACACATATGTGGATTAGACATTGAAGGGTATTTAGAGTTCAGAGGATTAGAAGTCTTTACATTGCATAAATGAAGACCACATGGAAAAAACATCTGATGAAAATTCATAAGATCATAGAAAAACAAAGACCATCGGGACTAATTAGATAATAGTATTTAAAAAAAACCTTGGTAAATCTAAAAAGTCAATAGGTTATGAACATAAACCCAAACCATGGTTATATAGATTCATAATTATTGGATTGTGGGGTATAACAAAATTTTGTTAATTTGATGACTCATCATAGGCTAGGGGGGATCTATAGTGTAGACTATATTAAGTCATCACATTCAAGAATGTCATCAAAATTACACAGTGCCATGTCCACAAAATTCTTTACTTAATAGGTATTAACTATAGCTCATGTTGATGTTAATATGAATTTAAGTAAGAAGCAACAAATGTCAAACAATCTACAAAAAAATACAAATCATTAAAACATTAGCCCTAAAACAAAAAATGAAACATCATTTCATGGAACGTGGTGATTATGTTTTTGAAGGTGGCAAACACTAAAGCAACTTTTTGTTTTCATTTTCTACAAGCAGGTTTCAATCGTTTTTTATTTCCAAAATGAGTGCTAAAGAAATTTTTGTAGAAAAATTACAAATATAGTTTAAAAAGAAGTTGCAAAAGTTGAAAAAGGAGCAAGAAAGATTGAGAGAGCAACAAAAATTTACAAACATTTTGCCTCTACAATCTAGGTCTTCAAAAAGAGGTCCACCTTTTCCTTCTCTAGTTTATTATTATTATTTTTCTTCTCAAAAATCCTATTTGATATCAAAGTTTGAAAGAGCTTTTGAAGCAATCAGAAAAAACAAGAGAGATTGTAAGGAAACATTGAGGAGATATAACTTTAGAAAGCCCAAAATATGGGTAGGTCCTAGTGAGCAAGTCGGTCCCATTTTTATTTAAATTTTAAGGAAGACCAACAAAAGGATGATTTGCAACAATAGTATCAATCACCATTGCATCAGGAGGAGTATATTCAGGAGCAGATTCCAGAGAAAGTTCATATTCCCAATAAGAAGTGCACAAAGAGAACAAGTTGGCAAGCAAGGGCTACAAATTTGTGTGGGAAGAAAATGCTACTCATCAAATGATGAGGTTAGGTATGTCTTTACTCCAATAGAGCAAAGTTACAATTGTAATTTAACGAACATTTTGTTTCGGACAAGTTCTAGAGAGGAAGAGAGAGCCTGAGCAAATAGAACTAGATTAATAGTCCTATTTGAGATTAAGTGGAAGACACCTCGCCACAACATTCTGGTTGAATTTTTGAACAATTGGAAGTTAGATCATGAACATAATAGAATTAAAGTTATGTTGGGGGACGAGAAAAGAATGATAAAAAATCATATCTTGGCAAAAGTTTTTTAAATATGCCATACAAAGAGAGATAGAGGTAGACTAGGCAAAAATGTCTACTGCCAGAGTAGCATTAACAGATATAGTAGATAGAATTTTTGACATTTACAACGTTAATGAAGGGTGGGTTGTGAAAAAGATGAGGTAAGAGTATGCTAATAGAACTGTTGCCATTAAGCCAATTATTTACCGAAAGGATAAGGTGCGATATTTTAATAATAAATATGTTATGATGATCTCTAGAGTAGATAATGGAGAGTCTGTTAATTGGGTTGCAATCATGTATTCTCAATTGGTCAAAAAATTAATCAAATGGAAGAAGTGTTAGAAAAATATGATTGAAGGAACATCCAAAAGACAACAAAAAAGGATGTATGCCATTCTGCCATAGTCCTAGAAGTTTTGTTTTAGAAGTGGTTTCAATCAAAAGGAGCAAAATCGTAGGAGAAGAAGAAATAGGCAAAGCAGCCTTAAGAGGAAAAAAAAAAGAAGAAACAATTTGATGGAGAGGTTCATTAAGAACAAAAGGCCTTTAAACCCTACACACATCTCTCTTAAAAAGGAAAAATAGCCAAAGATTAAAACAACTAAAAGAACGGTTTTGATGTCTCAATGTGATGGTTTAGAGGAGAGAGAGACTTTGCAAAAAAGGCAAAAAAGATAGGAGGATATTGCAAAGAAACACAATATTGATCCTCAAAAAGTAATAGAATTGCTAAGGAAGCAACAATAATAGAATCAGAAACAAAAAGAGAAATATATATCTCTTAAATATGATCCAGGAGTACTAATTTCTTCCAAGTAGGAATAGAGGTCAAATGGACAAGAGCATTAGAAATGGCCCAAGAAAAAGCCAAAGTCTCAAGCTTAGTAGTTAATAAAGGAGTAGATATAAAATTTTGACCTAGATCCACCAAAACTACGACAATATGTTCCATCACCACAAAATAATTAAGGTATGTTGCTTTAAAGACCAAGTTCTGCAACAAGCATGAATGTATTTGGAGAAGTTTGATTGCACATAGGAGTCTAGGTTCATCAAGTATAGGTTCTAGGGGTCAACACCTAGGTTTCATACATAAGGTCTATTATGAACCATATCAACATAGCCATGTGCAATAGTTTCAATTTTCAAGAATTGCATAAGGGATATTGGGGTGTGATAAGGCTATTAGGGGTTTTTAGCAATTTCATGTTAGAAGGAAAAATGTGGGTGCGCATGGTTACATGGGGGTTTTTTTTTTTTTTTTTGAATTAGATTATTTTATTCAAAAAAAGTTGGTAGTCATAGTTTTAGAACTTCAATTGCATGATTGGGGGTGAGAGGTATGTAGAAGGTTGGGGTTAATAGCAAACAACAAAATTGGTAATGTTCGACAAATTGTTGGTCTCGTTTTAATATTTAGTGGATAGTCACGCAACCAAGGGTGATTTGAGGTTTTTTAAATAGTTAATGGGTGTCAATGAAAGGTCCAATGGAGATAGAATAATCTTTAAACATCATAAACATGTAGAATTAATTCAAGACAACATAACAATTAAAATAAATAGGGTGACAAGGTGGTAATTACAACATGGATTTCATAATGAACAAAGTTTTAATTCAGGTTATGGAAAAGCTTGAGGAGGAGCTGCAAATACATGTTGAATTTTAGGCTATGCCACAACTATGTCACAATGGTAGTTCATAACTATAAGAAATCTAGGATGCGTAGAATGGTGTGAACTTAGTAATCCGCCTTGCTATTAGGAGGTAGTTGATGAATTAGATCGCATAATTAACAATAATGTCTAACACTGGGAACTAAAAACCATGTAAAAATCAAGGTGTTTTCAATTTTGTAAAAACCTTTGCAAATAATTTCAGCTTCATCACCAAAATCGAGGTCGCAACAAAATCACTAAGGTACGAGAGTTTAAAAAAAAATTTGATAATACCAAGTTCGAGGGGGTTCAACTTCGAAACAAGGGTGCACCTCTCACGGTTTTGGATCTTCATCACGAGGGTGTTGGGTCAATGTCAAATCTAGGAACGACTCCTGGGGCGATTTTTCGTTCATTTATGTGACTTGAGGCCCGTAAGACGCAATCATGCACAATGCCATGAATTCAAAAAAAGGAAAAAATCTTCAAACAAAATCAACTTGGCAATGAATGTGTGGAATACTTTGTACCTCAAAATGTGATTATAATTTATAGGTCAAGGAAAAGGAAGGAAAGACGCGAATTAATGGTTTAAAACCATGGTAAAAAAACCTTAAAACTAATGGGAAAAAGGTTTAAGTAAAATTTTATGGGGTAAAAAGTGGAAGGAAATGAAAATGATGCTTCTCATTTTCCTTCCAAAGGTAACCAAACATGGAACATTCCAAAGGCCACTAAGCTTGGAACCTTTCATTGGCCACCAAGGTTGGAACTTTCCATTGGCCACCAAGTTGGGGTCTTCCTTCGGCTCCTTCCTTTTCCTTTTCTTTAAAGGTGCAAATTTAGATCATTTTTCTCTATTTTTTTGGACATGATTTTCGATTTAAATCTTTGAAAACTTGTTCCTACAACTTTCCTTGGGAAGAAAAAAATGATTATTCTTAATAGATGGTGGAAAGAGGGAAAATAAATGGGATGATAGTAGTACCTTTGAAAGAATGGAAATGAGTAGGGGTACATTTGGAGCTTGAAATTTTAGAAAAATTTCATAAACCTTCTTGGGTTCTATGACACAACTCTTTAATAATTTAAGTGTAAGGCTTGAGATTTGGTAGGTAGGTGCACCTTGTAGTTAGCTTTTCAATGAAATAATGCAAGCTAGATTTGGATAACATATGTAATGGAAACAATGTTGAGTGATTAGAAGTCTACTATCAAGTTGAGCATTATGTCGATTCCTTGGAAGTTGGTTTAGGTGGGTGACAATTTAACATATAGGATTATGAGTGTTTGAACTTTGAAAATATATCTATAAATTCCAAATCATAAATGATGCATAGGAGGTAAATTATTTGTTTTCAATTATAAACACAATTTAATATTTAAAAATACACTTTTGCATTTTTCGTTCACCAATATCATATGTACCTCCAAGTATAATCACCTCATAGAATCAAGAATAGAGGGATGAAAAGTCACTTAACAAATGTGCAAGGGTTAGAAGCAAAATTGGATGAACATACAAGAGTTGTTACTATGTTTCAATAGGTAGAAGAATATAGTGTATAGGTGATAAATATTTTGCTTAGACTTTCTGATCTAAAGATTAAAAAATAAGTAAATTATAGAGGAAAAATATAAATGTGTTCAAAATTTGCAAGAAGCTTTGGAGAAGGAGCAAAAGCTTAAAACATAATTCTAGGATAGGAACAATGATAATAGTTAGGTATTGGCATAACTCTAGGTAGCTAGACAGAAGATCAATAACATGGAGAAGCAAAGTAAGGATTTGGAGAACATCAAAATAGAAGGGGATTCCCTACATGCCACTTTAAAGGAGACATATGCCAATTATTAGGGTTTAAAAGTAGAAAAAAATATTCTAAGTGTAGAGTATAGTAAACTTCATAAAAAACACAAGAACATGGACAAAATTATCTTGAAGCAACAAAAGGAGTTGCAGGAGCTCAGAATGGATAATGCCAATGCATATCAAGTTAAGAATGAGATACAAAGGCAAGCTCATCACACTACTAGAACTTTTGTCTTTTGCAACTTGTCTTATGTAACTAAAAAATCTCACACGCAACTATTTTGGAATTGCATGCGACATTTTTTAGTTGCATAAGACAAGTTGCAAAAGACAAAAAAATTAGTATTGTCAAAGGCATGCATAGATGGATAGAAATTTGTAGAAGTAGATGGCCTTTAATGAAAAGTTAAACAAACTTTTAGAAGAGACTTAGAGAAAAAAAAACCCTTTAGTTATGACATTGTCTTCAAGGAAAATAGTGAATTCAAGAAGCAAAATACTATGTTTTAGGTAAAGCTCAAGGCACTATCAATGGAGGAAAAAAATGCAGACTTATGGTGTGATGTAATTCAGGACATTGTTTAGAAAGATATTGGGAAAATTTATAGAAAATATGAGAGGATTGAAAGGTTGTACAAACATAATATTTCTTAGATGGAAAAAGTTATGCCATCATTTAAATATGAGCTTTTAGTTATGTCTCCAAAAATAGAGACTTCATATGAGGAAAAAGACATAGGGGATACATATGGGGCAGGACCACAAGTACAAGAGTAGTAAAGGAGCCAAGAGACCTTAGAGGAGGAAAGGATAACCTTGAGAGGGAAACTGTTCAATAGACTCTATAAAAAGTAATTGTTTTTTTACAATAAGTCAGTTCTCAACAGTACAGGTTTATAGCCACTAAAATAGGGGAGCATATATAACCTAAAAAACATATAATTCAAGAGGATTAGTAAGGTCAAATTGAGCTTGTGTCAGAGCTACAACAACAGGATCAAACTCGGATTACAATAGATTTGCAATCAAATAAGTAATTACAAGTTATATCAAAGTTGCAATAGCAGGGTCAAAATTAGATCACATCAAATCTACAATTACCACAACAATTACAAGTGATAATAGAGTTGCAATCCCAAGAGGAAAGAACAACCTATCAACAAATAATTGCGCAATTGTCAATAGGGGCATCAAAAAAATAACAAGAAACTTTATATATAGTAGAAAATCAAATAATGCTTCAATCTAAAATACAGGTAGAGTAAACTATAGTATAGACATAGTAGATTATAGTACAAACACATCAAATTTTTGAATCACATGATTAGAAACAACAACACATTTAGCTTTCTTAGAACATTTTTTTATTTAGAATTTCAAGACATAATTCAGAGTATGCGTCGAGTAATGTTGAGGGAGTAGTTACTTGTGGTAATTATTAGTTAGTGTAAATCCTATTTACCTAGTTATTGTTTTAGGAATTACTAGTTAGATTACATAGTTTTTATCACCATTTGAATTTGAATAAAACATAGGATTATTTTTGTTGAAGAATATCTTTGGAAAAGAGGAAGAAATGAGTACCATTATATCATTGTAGAACATGGAGCATTAATGAAATATGAAAAAAATATACTTTGATTTTTGGAAAAGCTTTGTTTCCATAGTCAAAGTTTATTGTTTTTATGTTTTTATCATACTTTCATTACTAGATTTTAATTCTAAAACTAGTTATAAGTATATCTGAATGAACGGACTTTGTTAGTATTTAGTTTTATTGCATTTCAGTCCAAATTTTAAACTAGAATATAGGATTTAAAATTATGTATCTACTAATTGTATTATGAAAAAATCCTTGACACTTGAGACCACTCACCATTGAAGTTCTAGGAGCGAATTGAAAAAGCCATGGAACAGGTTTAGAAGTATCATTAGTTGGCTTTTTGCAAGCATTTGCTAGTATCCTTCCTTGGGTCTAGATTTCTCGAAGGAAATACATGTTCATTATGACATGAATTTGGAGTCGGAGATCTTGATAGAAAAGCTCCAGATGTTTGCCTATTCCTGCATCTTGTCAAATAGAAGTTATCCTAGCTCAAGATGTGGAATGAGTCTGTTGTTTTGAAGGAGGTCAAAAACTTCCCCAAGCCCAGGTTTTTTGACTCCCAATTTGATAAGTGGTTACACGAGGTAATCTTCTAGCATCAAGTATTCTACTTCTAGATCTTTTTTTATTTTTCCTTTCTTCCTCAAGACTTTTTTTTTATTGAACTTTTGTTCTTACAACTTGAAATTGTGGTGTTCAAATTGTTCGATGTAATAATCTTCAAATTTTTTAGGTTATGAAAGAGGTTTTGGATATGATTTATTTCTCTTCACATACGTAGCTATGGAGGTCAATGGTATGGGAAATTTGCTTCTTTTGAAAGTTCAAGCCCTTATGGGATTTGGAGAAATAAATCTTGGGAATAACAATCTAGGAGTAAGGAGGTTGTCAAATGGGTGTTGTACATGTATTCCAACATGTCTACATTTTGTCTTCAATTTATGGCAAATAATTTTTGAGTGTGTGTTGGTCCACATAGGTTTTTTTAAATCACCACAAAGCTTCCCCTACTTTTGGCACTGAGAGTAGTAAAGTTGGTAGCCATGATTGTTGATTTCATTGTGAAGGTGTTGTTCATTCCCCTACATGTATTTCTATCATGTTTTATTATTTCATGGTGCCATTGATTAGTTTCCCAATCTCCTGGAGATCTAGCATGACCCCACTATGGATAACATTATGTTTCAAAAGGACTTGCTCAAGGATTGGCCTACTTTTCATTTTCTCCAGTGTGGTTGGTACTTTGATTATTCGAAAGATAACCCCCCCACCCTAAAGATTCCATTGAGGGAGAACATTGAATCATCTTTCTTGGAGACTCTTGCAAGTTCTACAAGAAGATAGGCTGAAGGTGGGAGGTGGAAAAACATTTCCAAGGGAAAAGGAAAGTTGAAGGAAAAAGGAACGAAAATTCCCTCTTTTGATGTTGATCAAGAGGCCTTTGTTGAGGTCCCTTTTAACCAAATTGTAAATTTGTAAACAGTAGAAGATATGAGGACATACATAAGGGCTATTACCCCACTAGTTCTTACCACCCTTCTTCCTAGCAAAGTCTAGAGCACTCAACACAGATCATTCCAATTTTTTCCATCCCACCCAAGTCCGTTTGTAAATACCTCTAGCAAGTCTCCTGGCTTTCAACACAAGGTCCTCCCATTCTCATGGCCTTCCATTGTGGCCACCAAGATCTCATCTTAGACTTGGCCCCCAGAGTATGAAACAATTTCCAAGTTCATTCACAAGGTAGGCTTACATTACATTTTCTTTCACTACATAGTTCAAGTAGCTTGTCCTAGATGCACTAACTTTTTCCTCTTGTTGTGCAAATGAATCCTAGTGGCAAGGTTCACCTTCTCATTACTGGCAGTCCTAGGAGGCAAACTACCACATGAACTTAGAGCTTAGAGTTGGAACTTGGAATGACAAAATGTTTTTTCCCCCATACACTTGCAAGTCAAACCGAAGAATTTAACCACAAAATGAATGTTGTACTAATAAACCTAGAAGTGCAAATGTGCAAATGAATGTAAACATTCATCTTCATTATGGATTAATGATTTTTTTCATCCGTCTAATGTATGGATGAAAACAAATTGCATTTAATAAATGTTTTTGGTAAACAAAACTTCCATTAGAATTATGGATGAATGTTTTATTTTATCATTAAATTATTATGGATACATGTTTTTTGCATAATCTTGATTAATTAGGGCTTTATGAAACACCATCTAATTGTATATGATATAACATCTTTTGAATAATATAATGTAAATTCCATTATAAATTTATTTCATGGCTATGGTTTAAAATGCAATTATTTAAGTGGGTGTCGCAACCCTACTTAGAGGGAGTGTGAGGATGAAACTCACACTCCCAAAATTGGGACTTGGGAGTCCTTCGGGACTCTCGAAACTTCAGAGCCCAATTGTAGGGGTCAAAAAACTTCACATTGGGGCATTTTTTATATCATTGGAAAACTAGCAAAGTGCAGATGTCGAAAATGACCTCTCATGGGCCATTTGGACATCTACAACACAAGTTATGGCAAAAAGAAGGGCCAGGAGTCAAACTGGCAGTTTGACTCCCGACCACTAAAAGTCAGGAATCGACCTGACCCCGATGTATTCAGGTAAAGTGTAACACAACGTTGGAAAGCTCTCGAGGAGAGCTACAAGTTTGCTTGAGACCTCATCTCAATCGAAGGTCTGAGCAAAGAGTTATGATCACGCAAATTCCCGAGAATCCAAACCGGGATAGTTTCGGGACTCCATGGGAGTCCCGGGATAAAAAGCCATTCGGATGTGGGTGTCACGGAGAGGCACAGAGTATACTATATGGAGGAAGGTGGTGGCTTCCCCCGAGTCTGGGCCATGGTGAGTCAAGTGAGTCCAGAGTTGCTTGTGGCTTGTCCTAGCACCAAGGGTGTTCTAGAACGTGAACTAACTAACTTGTTGGTTGGTTTGATGCAGGTTCGAATAAGTGAATAGCTTGTCACTCTTCCTAGTCCCATCCTGGAGCTTCAATACTCCCCTCTACCCCTTTTAGTGCTAAGAGCTGGGAGCATGCCCCAAGTTCTTCACAATTCCGTTGTGTGAGTAAGTTAGACCCAACTTGGGTCTAACTAGGGACTTGGGAGCGTGTCATTTTGAATAATATAATGTAAATTCCATTATGAATTTATTTCATGGCTATGGTTTAAAATGCAATTATTTTAAAAATGTTTTAACTATATTACCATTAACATGCTAACATCCACCCCATGGTCATTGTTTTTTTTAAAGAGAAAATAGATATACATACATACATACATACATATATGTATTGGGGCAATTGACCCAATGTCATTAACGACAATGGGTTTTTTGCTCCCTCTCTTTTAAAGGTGCCACAATTTCAAACATATTTATAATTGTCATTTGTAAACAATATTGGGGGTTTTTTTTTTCCCATTCTTCATCAAGGATGCCAATGATTTTTTTTCAAATTTAACCAACATTGTTGACAACAATGGGTTTTGAATGTTTTTAGATATTTTAAACTACACAATGTCATTAATGATAATGGGTTTTTGAACTAAACTAAAATTCAGTTTTAGGCACCTTAATTAATTAACTTTTTTCAAACAACTTACTATCATAGATGACAATGGGGTTTTTTTACTAATTATTTATTTTCAAGGCACCTCAATTTCCCACAAAGTAAACTACAATGTTGTTAACAACAATTGGGTGGGGGGGAGGGGGGGAAGGGTGACATTCATTCCATGAAAATATTTTTTGAATTACTTAACATTGTTCATGAAAATGATTTCTTGAATAAAAAAATTAAAATAATTTCGGTGCCATCATCATATTTTCCGCTACCATCACAATTTCATTATCCATCATTATTAAATGACATTTAAGTTTGGTATATTAATATTTGGACAACAAATGAGAATGGATATAAATAATTTTGAATTTATTTATCTTCCGATCATGGATGAATTTCATCGAATGATTTATTTATTTAATCAAATCATAAATGAAATTCATCCATACAAAAATGACATTCATCCATATGAAATCATTCATCTATGGACATATTCATCCATGCAAGTGGATTAAAATGACATTGTACTTTAAGTTCCAAGCTCAAACTTCACGTTCATGCACAAGCCATCTTCACATTCCTAAAAACCTTCCAGTTCTTTTCGTATCAAGGAACCCTTCTAATATTCTTGCTTAGAATTGAAAGGTTAATGAGTACATTGCTGCAATCTTTGATTTTGTTAGTAAGTTTTTAGCCCCTAATGGGGTTTTGTTATTATTTCACCTGAATGACCTCAGAATTTTGAAAGAGGTCATTGTCTTATTTGAAAGCTATGGCTTCCATATTCGGATGATGTGGGCTATGGTGAATTCATTACCACTTGCGAGGAACAAATACCCATTTCTCAAGGTTCCATCATAATCCTTTAAGCTTCCATTGTATTTTATTTTATTTTTTTTCAACTAAAATCTGTCTTGTATTTTTGCAAACTATCTTCAACCATGTAATTCTTTTTGTTAAGGTCCTTAATGGGAGCTCTTCAAGAAGTGGGAGATTCATCTTCTCCTCACCATCCAATGAGTTTGTGAACAACTCAGTTGATGTTCGTAATGAGAATGTGTTGTATAATTGGACGGATAAGGCTTCTATGTTTATATCCAAGGTTAGGAAGCCCTTCAAGGCAGCAAAGGAAATGCATCTTGTTATTGTTCAGGCCTTGATCGATGTATGTTCCAAGATTGGATCCTTTGTTACTGATTTATATGAATCCACAGGTATGTGCCTTTCATTAATAGATTCATTTTGAATTTTTACATCAAATATTGTCTAACCATCTTTCACCTTGCAAGTAACATTATCAAGGCCTACCAAAGCCTTGGGCACCACATCCTAGCTTTAAAATCAGATATGGAGGTTTTCACAAAGGTGTTGGAACCTCTCATTAAAGTAGCCACGCCCAACCTTAACATTGAACATGTTCACAACTTTGACATTGATTCTCTGTCATGAAACACTCAAGGAGGTTGCTTGACTATGAGTAAGTTGACCATTTGCACCAATATTATGCATTCCTTCGATTTTGTTTGTTGTATGTTTCACATTGTCCTTTTTATTGATTTGCATAATGAAGTCTCCACCGAGGAACCTCCTTTTATTCAGGGAGGATGGGATGCTCCAAGATCCTTCCATTAGTTTTCTATTACACTCATATGCCGAGGTTTTAAGCCTAGGCTCTAACATCCTTACCTTCACCTCCTTCACGAATAGTTTCAAATGGTTATGATCCAAGAGTTAAAAGTTACATCAATGATGAAGCATTAGAAGATGTTTAGGATTAGTTTTTGAGCTTGAGGGTGGATCACGTGGTTTATAAACCCATTGGGTGGTCTTTAGATTGGGTGGAGAACTCTATTGATGTTTTTATGTGTTGCACCATACTTTGCTTTTATTTTAGTTTTCACACAAGGCTCCTTTTAATTATTCTTCCTGGAACTACCATGGTATACGTGTCGAATCTTGTACATACCACAATGTTGGAGTACCATTGTCAAATAAGAGTGATAGTATTTGTTGGAATGCATGTTGTAATTTTAAGCTTGGTTCTGGGATTAATTGTATATTCTACACATGTAATTCCATATTCTCTATATGTTATTTGTTTTTGCCTAGGTTTTCACATTAAATAATCTAGGTTGTGAAAATGACCTCTACCTTGTAATGACTGAAGCAAACATCAAGGAAAATCAAAAGTTTCATAAATTATCTCCACATAAAACAATTATTTATTTGATAATTTGTGAAGTGATTTGCATGTCAAATGATAGTTTATTAAATTGAACTTAGAAAGGTTGTCCATGGTGCAAGTTATGACCTTTTTCTTTTGAGATGCATGGAATTATATATAAATGTTTTAAAAATGATCTCAAACTTTAAGTGATTATTGTAATTTCTAGAAGAAAATTGGGTTTTCTGCAATTCAAAGACCATAGGGGTTTGTACACATTACATGGATGCCAAATAGAGATTACATTAATACCTTGGCCAATTTGACACTAATTATATTATTTTTTTAAATGTTGAAAATTTCAAATATTATTTTTTCCAAATCAAAAAAATATTGTGAAGGATAATAATGAATATTTAGGAATATTCCATTTATTGAAATGAATTGTTCAAAATTAATTAATTTTTCAACATACATGTGATGAAATAACTAAGGTATTATGGTATATGGTGGATTATTCGACTTTTGTAAAGGGTTATTTGCATCAATGGAATCGCAATGATCTGGAAACCTCCATGCCCACTAATTGTTGTATACCCATGGCATGCCAACCATTACCACTAGGTTTCTACAGCTTATTAGAAATCCAAATTAATTCCATGTTTATGAACAAGTGCATTACATGTAAAAAACACTTCTCCAAACGGAAGCACCCATTTTGAAAGGGGCTATTTGTCTTGACCTAGTCTAATTTCAAAAGGCCCAAGTAGAATGCATGTGATCCTATTGCAACAAATTGTCCAATATGTAAAACTTATTTCACAAGTGAACATCTTTTGAGGCAAACGACTACCAAATTGGTGACCTCCATAGGTATTCAACCTAAAACTCTCAACCGCATTGAGATTGAGAAGTTCATTAATGCATTAGATATGTGGACAACATTGTTATCCAAATTTAACATGTGACTTAATAGGTTGAAAATGTAAACATGTTGTTAAACTTAACATGTGACTTAACCTCTTATTTAACCTAACTTGTAGCATTAACCTAATTAGTTACTAAACCTAGTAGGTAATATTATTGATGGGTTAAGAAGACAGGTTGACAGGTTGGTCAACTGGTGGCAAAATAGGTAGTTGAATAGGTAGTTAAATAAAGTGTAATTTTTTGAAAATTTGGATTGTTAATATAAGTATTCAGTATTGAATGTTTATAATGGTCAATTATGATTGTTGTATTTTGCGATAGCTAGTATAAGACTAAGAGAACAAACATGTTTGAGGACTTTTGATTTCATTTTGATTTTGTGTTTCATTTTTTCATTTTTGGAACATGAATCATTATTTTTCAACCAACTTTTTTCAAAATTTTAGTAATTTGTGTACATGTTAGTCTAGGATTTGTAGTTAGTTTTAGTTTTATTAGTTTTTTGCATGTACTTGTTGTAAAAAGAACATGTTACTGGAAATTTAAAAGTTGAACAACTTTAATGGGAATAGAAAAACTCGTTAACATTTGGCAACCATGAAGTGGATGAGGTTTCATAAGCAATCATGCTTAGAATTTCTAGTTTGATTCAGTAGTTTTAGTGGATTAGGTTTGAAAAGCAAAAAACACTTGAAATCTTAATTTGTTCATGTTTTCCTTGTTTTTGTGTCTACTTTAGGATTTAAGTTTCTACTTTTTTATTTAGTTTCGAAACATTAAGAATAAGGTAAGGTTAATGTAATTTTGTTGAAATAAGTAGCCACCCAATCTATAAAAGAAGTTTTATATAAACTCTTGATTACTGGGAGGGGTTGTTATGAAGATTTTATGTTAAAAAATAATGCAAGGGCTTTTTTAGATGATTTTAGAAAATGTCAAAATTAGTTATTGGAAGTCTTAGAAAACAATTAAAATAGGTTAGATATCAACATGTTTTAGAACTTGCACAAGAACAAGATGAACAACAAGTGCAACCTATGGGAAACAAACCTATGAATGCACCATACACAAATGTAGCATGAAGGGGAAAAGTCAATGAACAACATTAAAAAAATTTAGAATTAGTTATGCAAAAAGACTTAATAGTGTTCTCAACCACTCATCAAGAAACACCATGAACAACCCAACCATGGGTAGTGAGTGTTTATCATGATGATAATCATGAACATATTCAGCCATTTGATGAAGTTGTCTCCACACAACAACCATGGTAATTTGCAACCCTAAGATACAATTTACCCATAACTAGTGCATCTACACCAATTACAACATTTTTTGGTTTTCAAAACCACTCATTAAACACCAATATTAATTTGGTACCTACTAATTTGGAGATGGAACGACTTCACCTATTCAACAAGTTGGAGTAGCTTCATCACATCGACCGAAGACTATCTAATCAATCAATTTCTATACCACAATTAAAACATGTTGAACTTCAAGCAACACCCACAACTATTCAATAAGGAATACATATTCATATAGCACTTGGCTTTTCATATCAATACCTGACCCATGTGAAAGATCACAAGTTTTGCATCACATACCAGTTTTAGGAGGAAACCAAGGTGCTAGAACTGTAACCTATTCATATTGTCAATAGGTGGGACACATGTTCAACCGCTACCCATTTGTTGATGATAGATTAAAGTAATTATAAAAGGAGGAGGTGATGAATGTTCATCAACATGTTCTTCCAATCACTACAATAACAATACCCAATGTGTCTATATTAGGAACTTAAGCCATGAATCCTAACATAGGTCATACAATAATACCTGTTAACTATTAGACAACCTAGTCATAACTTGTGACACCAATTTTATTAGGTAAAATCAGTATGTTACCTACTTCAACATACCCAATGTGGTATAATGTCATACCACCTTCTGTGTTGTTAGATTTCAGTTTGTATTTAGCATATCCAATTAGAACAAAAGGATTTGATTTTTTGATCTTTAAGAATTATACAAGTTATGTACCTAGAAATATGTACCCAATACTTGAATAACCTATTGTACCACCAACATATACACCATACTCTGTTGGAAATTAATTTCCTACAATGGTTCAACTAATGACCAACAAGGATAGATAACCTATTCACTAACCTGTTACTGCACCAGTTCCAACCGCTACATAGGTTACTATTAGTTTACCAACTTATGTACCGAGAGGTTCTACTCACCAACGACTAGATGGAAGACAACCTCGAGATTCACCTAGAGGAAGTTGACCCTGAGGAGATCCACTTGGAGGAACACCTTTTAATCCATTAGTTGGATCTTATGGATGGCCAACACTTAACCCGCACATGTTTATACCACCAATTGTGCAACCTATATTAAAACCAACAACCAAGTTGCCATATAGGAAGCTATAATATCCAACCTAAGTCAAAGACACTAATCCTAATGTTCACATTAGAATATTTAAGGTCACTAAAACTAATGGTGAAGTAATGGAAGCTGACATCATCAACCTGTTTAGTTTTATACTAAAAGATAATATCTTTAAATGGGGAGAAAACTATGTTCAAGACCATCCAAACTGCACTTTTGAAAAGTTGGAGCAAGCATTTTGCAAATGATTAAGAACTATAAAAAATGATGAAGAGGTTTACATGCAATTACAAAATATACAACAACAAATTGCCGAACATGTTGAAGTTTATTATGAACACATGTTGAGACTAACAAATTGTTTATAGGTTAGAACAACATATGTTTTTCTCACCATTGTTTGAGGGCAGATTTATTACCTTACCTAAAATTAGTAACTACAGGTATGAATAGAGATACCTTGATAGAACACAAAGAAACTATTGTAGTATGTGAGGAAAGTGGACATGTTAGTTTGAATTACAATGTTATGTTAACCACACCAAAGGCTAATACAATATTTGAACCTGTACTACTTGTTGTTACAACTAAATTAATATTAACTTGTACCAATTGTGATAAAATTGATCATTCAGTAAAGACTTATCATAACATGAAAAAAACGGTACTAGTTGTACCAACCATTATAGTTAAATCTATAGAACATGTAGTAGAAACTAAAACCCAACCTATCAAAACAAGAAGAATACTTGTTCGTTATCCTTATATAATTTATTTTAGTGCATAACATAGATTTGGAAAATGTCCTAAGAAGATTGAGGTATAAAACATGTTCAGAACTAAACCTATTAATTCTAATGTTATGACAACACCTAAACCGCCTAACAATGTGCCAGTCAATGTAATAGTTAATGTTACCACTCATAGTCAATAATCAAAACAACACGGGTTTAAAAAAGGGGAGCCAGTTAAAACCAAAGGAGTTGAAGATTGGCAACGTCTATAGGAAGAATGTTTATGTGATTCATTTATTGAAACTATTAGATAGGTACAACATGGTGGGACTAATAAACAACATGTTATTGTCAATGGAAAATCGTTGTAAAGTAATTGGGCAAGACTACTTGATAATTTTACTTCAACTCAACTAGTTGAAAACAATCAAACTAGTGATGTAAACCAACAACCTGTGATTCCAGAATAGGTCACAACATAAAAAACTTTAGAATTTCTTTTAAGATATCAATAAACAAGTCTTTGAGACCAAGTACACATTAAACTTGGGTCAATTGTTGTGAGTGATCCTTAATATCAAATGTTACATTCTTAACCCAGTAATATTAAAACCAATTTTATTAGAACTAACAGTTACTTCAACTGCCATTGATCATCAAATAGTAGTGATACAAATTCAAGTAGGAAAGAATTTTATTGAAGATGTACTTTTAGATGGTGGTTCTAGAGTTAATATCACTATGGAAAAGCTGAGAGTGTACTTAGGCTTATCAAAACCAAAACCCACATTTTACAACCTATGCATGGCTGATCAAACCATTGCCAAACCTTTAGGTTTGATAAAAGATCTTAAAATTCTTATTCATGGAATTCCTTATGTAGTAACTTTTACTATGATCCAAAGTAGTGTGTTAAACTCTAACTATTTTATGTTGTTAAGCTGTCCTTGGCTAAGGGATGTTAAAGTATCTGATGATTAGGGCAACAATACTATCACTACACATGGAATCGGTATAGTCAAAACTATACTTGTTATTAAAAAACTTGGAGCACCAACCAAACGTCCAAAAGTGTTAGTTTGTTATGAGTTTCATTATGGAATATTCGATGAAAAAGAGGATTTGATGTTTGTTATAGAACCATGATTGTTTTCAATAGGAACCATAGATCCTAAGAAGAAAAATGTTTTAGTCAAAATGCCAACTTTACCCAAAACACTTCAAGAGATTCAAGTCTTCAATGGAATGGCATAGTTTTATAGATGTTTCATGAAAAAAATTGCCTTTGTTATGGCACCAATCACCAAATTACTTAGAAAACCTATAGTGTTTGAGCGGACTCCTAAATGTCAAACTACTTGGGAAGACATCAAGAACTGGTACATTCAAGCTCCTATACTCATCAGTCCTAATTAGGAATTAGAATTTCATGTTCATAGTGATGCATTTCAGCTCGCACTAGGGGCATTATTGGCCTAGAATCCAATAGGTAAAATACTTCAACCTATTATGTATTCATCAAGACTACTTAATTCTACTGAAAAAAATTATATTGCTATAGAAAGAAAGGTTTTAGCTATGGTTTATGCCTTACAAAAATTTAAGCATTACTTGTTAAGCAATAGGTTCACATTTTTATGTAGACCATATGGCTTTTGTGTATTTAGTTAACAAACCACATTTTTTGGCAAGTTAGTTAGATGGTTCTTATTATTTTTGGAATATGATTTCAAGATTGTATACAAATCTAGTAGGTCCCATCTAATGGTAGATGCATTGAGTATATTACCTAATCAAACTGAACATTTTGGAGTATTTGATCAAACCTATGATGCTCACATGTTTACTTTATAACTTGATTGGTTATAAAGTGGTTATGAGTATATATTAAAAGGAGTGATGGCAGAATGGTTTACTACATCACAAAGACAATATTTAACCCAAAGAACTAAACCAGTTGTGCTTCAAGGAATACTATATAGATTTGGACAAGACAATAGGTTTTGTTGAATTCTGCAACCAAAACAGGTGCCCACAAATTTGCAAGAATTGCATGGAGGAGTTGGAAGAGGCCATTTTTCTTTTAATATCATTGTGAGAAAAATCTTGGATGCTGGGTATTGGTGGTTGACAATGAATCGTGATGTTCATGAATATTATCGAACATGTGTTCAATGTTAAAAAATAGGTAATCTATTGACACATAACCTCGCCAAACTAGTTACCAGTTTACCTTAAAAACCATTTCAAAAATGGGGATTGGATTTTATTGGACTTATTAAACTTGCAAGCTGAAAGTTAGGCGATCGGTACATTTGGGTGGCCACTAACTATGCAACAAAGTGGGTGGAAGCACGAACATTTTGCACCAACATTGTTGTAATAACCACCAAGTTTTTGTATGAGCATATTTTTATGAGATTTGGATGTCCATTAACAATTGTGATCGATCAAGGTACCCATTTAATCAATGATACGATCAGAAACCTCACTGACCATTTTATCCTGAGACATATTAGTTCTATTGTTTATTATCCACAAGGAAATGGACAAGATAATCTATAAATAAGGTTTTTGGAACCTTACTAACCAAACTAGTTAATGATAATATAAATGATTAGGATGAACACATGTTCACAATTTTATTTTCATATTGAACTGCCTACAAAGTTAGGACCGGTCGTACCCCTTTTCAACTTCTGTATTGATTACATCCATTATTAACTACATAATATTTGTTACCATCCAAACCTAATGAAAATAGAGATCCCCAACTTGTTAAAGTCCTAACTAACTAACTGGTTGAATTAGAGAAACTATAGGAAAATATGTTGATTGCACATGATTTAGTCGCTTTAAACCAATGGAACTAGTCATTATGGTCACATAATTGGTTCATTAAAACAAAGTTTCAATTTGGAGACTATGTGTTATGGTTTCCAAAAGTTGTTTCCAAACATGCTTTGAAATTTCAAAAATGATGGTTTGGACCATATAGAATCTAATATTGTTTGCCCAATAATATTGTTCTACTTATCATTATTGATAAGTTTGATCCTAACCCAATGCTTATCAACATTAACAAGTTGAAGCCATATAAGTTCATTGAAGATAAAACCCTACAACATATATTAACTAAACCTAGTGACTTGGTTATTTATAAACCCATTCAAACCAAGGAACCTGAACCACTACCTATTAAACTTGAATATTTTCAACCTATAGAGTTTGAACCGTTTAATAATCTTTTGGCACGTGGCAGTATTAAAGGAACAAATGTATTTGTTCATTATTATGTGATGTGCCTATTGAGGAAAATAATGCAACTATTATCAATTATCAAAACTATGCATTTAATAAGGCCTTATTAACGTCTACATCTTAGAAGTCTATAACCCTAAAGGTCACGTCTATTCATAGCCACATGGTTGTTACTAATTGAAATAGTGTGAATAACTACCACAACATTTTTTCTATCTCTTCATTCTTGTTTACTTCTTTATATTATGAGAGGCTGTGAGTGATAACACCTTAGAAAAGTTAAAATGAGAATCAAAGGAGAGAAAACTTGAGAGAAAAGTTGAAGCTTTTAGAAAAAAACAGGTAAAGAAGGAAAAAGCAGAACATGTTAGATTAATTGGAGCAATCTATGTAAAACCATTAACTTTGCGTGCACCCATAGCAAAGGAGACTAGGACTTTTGAGCAAGAATAAAAAAATAGGGAGTTCGAAGAGGAATTAGAAATAGTTTTTAATTTTCTTACAAGAACCATTACTTCTACAATAGCACCAACACCAACACCATAAGTCATTGTTATTTCAGACTCAAAGAAGGAGGTTGAAATTTTACCTAAGCTTGTTATTAAAGAACAATCAGAGCAAGTTCCTACTCCAAGATTTGTGGAAGAAAAGGAGTTACAACAACTTGTGAGTAAGGATAGCGGAGAACAATTTCTCCAACAATTCATTGAAGAAGAACCTATTTGCAATGTTGTTCTTTAGCGCCCAAGATTAAGAACCAAAGCCATGATGAAGTGAAAAGGCAAAGTGCTTACAAAATAATAAGTTGAGAAACATGTTAAAAAGAAGACAATGTCTAAGGCGAAGGAGAGCCAGAAAATGTTGTAGTGGATGAAAATGGACTCCAACAAACTCAAATGGGCTAGACAAGCCAATTTGGAAGGCCTGTTCAACTTGAAGTGGACTACGCCATGAGAGGACCTATTACGAAAAATTTTACAAACTTGGGAAGTAACGGAGGATGGAAGAGTTCAAGGGCAAATATGTGGTCAAGAAATTTTGATTGATCATGTACTTATTCATGAACAACTTGGGATTTCCAAGGAAGGAGTAGTAAATGCTACAAATGCAACTTTTGACGAAGCCAAAACCGCCTTGAAAAAGATTGTAGGTCCACATGCCTTTCTTGAAAATGAATAGTGGAATGTAGTACGCATAAAAGAGGAATTTCATGCTAGATTTGTAGCTATTTTGCAAATTATTTACCAAAAAGAGCGGTTAACATATTTTAGCAACAAGATTGCTATTACTTTTGACCTATCCAACAAGGGGCAACATGTTAACTAGTGTTCCATAGTGTTGACCCAATTACTGGTTGAATTAATTTGTTGGACAAAACATCAAAAGAAAGAGCAACTAACATAGTTTCTAGTAAAACCAAAGCAAATAATTGTTATTTACGGTCTATCCTAGATATTTTTGTTAGGAAGTGGTTCCCTTTATTTGAAGTGCCTTCACCAAGAACAACAACCCCAAAAGAACTTGTGTCACTAGCCAACCAAAAGTGACAAGTTGTGTTGTGACAAGTTTCATTTGAACCTGTTACAAGGGAATAGTTCTTAAAGGAGAGAAGACCAACTACTCAACCATCACCTTTACCAACATGTTAGTCTCATCGATTGAAGATGTGTACATAACCGCCTACACCAAGGGATAGGTTAAGTCTTGAACATGTTACCTCACCACCAAAAAAAAGTCTAAAACTACTAGGTTGTTGATTCAGAGGAGGATGAAGAGCGAACTTGTTCAAATGAGATTAAAGGTGGAGGAGGATAAGAGCTTTATGCAATAGCTACACATGGTAGCATTGAAGAAGAACATGAACCCAATTTGGATCAAGTAATTGACAACATCCAAGTTGAACATGTTGAATTTGTTGAACTTATAGTACCAAAACCCACACAACTTGTAGTTGTAGCTACATATGCATTCCAACTTGTTCAATATGTAGTTGAATTTGTTCAAATTAAAAAACAAATGTTATTTAGATTCCAACCTATCCCAATTTCTAGTTATTTTACGTAAAACCTAAAATAGATTAGTGTATTTTTATAGCAAATTGTTCAAAATGCCACATCTTGGTCAGGGACATTACAAGAACTTTCAAACTTCAAATTAAGTTTGAGCAAGTCGAAGAAAACCTGTCTGAGACCCACAATTGCATGCAAACCTATACCCTAGAGCTAAAGACAATGTAGAAAACTATGAAGAAACATGACAAAGAATTGGTCATAGTCAAAGGGCAAATGAATAAGGTCTAGCATGATAACCAAAACCTATCCAATAAGTTTCAAAGATGCAGAACATGTTGTTAGGAAAACTAAAAACCTACAACAAGAATATGTTGAGTTCAGTCAGTTCAATTGGAAAACCCACAACGATTTGAAGCATCTCCAAATTAATTTGGAACAAATGATGCAAGATTATACCAAAATGGAGGAGTCCAATATGCAACAACATGATATCATAACTAGTTTGGAACAAACCTGTCAAGACCTCATAAATAAATAAGTAGCTGCCCACATAGAGTTTGAAAGGGAAAAACAAAGTTTGATTGCCCAAATCCTAGAAAGGTCAGTATGAGACAACTAGGGTATAATTGAATAAACCCAACCCCATTCTATATGTTAAAATGAACAACATGTTGAAGGAATTCAAGGAATTATTGTTGACAAAACACTACTCAAAGTGCAAAATCAAGCCTTGGGAGACAAAAACCCCAAGTGGAAGGAATGGTGGCAAATTGTTCAAGAGTTCAAGGAGGAGCTGATTCTAGAAAATATGGAAGTAGCCCACTTCAATGAACAAAGTTACCAACTTGAGCTACACACATACGAAACTGCTTTCCCTGCTTTCAAATATGAACCTCCTAATTTTGTATCTATGGAGATTGGAACTAAGAACAAAGTTTCAACAACGCCATTTGTGGTACAACTTGTTGCCATTACCAAACCAATTAGCCCACTAAGAGGTGGAACAAGTTTAAAGATCATACCTTCACATGTTTAAACTTTTATTATACATGTTTAGATTGCCATTGTTACTAATGAACCTATGAGAGGTAGTGAGAGATATGCTAAGGAACAAGCTAAACTTGTTGATCCTTCATTCACTATATTAAATAATAAAGTAGAATCTTTGGAGTTTTTACCTACTAGTTTACCTTGAACCCCACATTAGATAGGTATAGGTCAAGAGATTATTTTAATTTCAAGTACCCCACATGCTTCAAAGGTATTCACAACACCCATGACGACTTTTGAAGAAACACTTAACTGATGGAAGATTGTAACATTAACAAGTTTTCAAATTTTGAACTTAGTTAAATTTGTGGAGGTAGCAAGTGCTAAACTTGTCAAAGGAGCCATCAACCAATTGATTGTAGAAGACCAAGCTAACTTAGGACTTTGAGCTAACATTTCAAGGATGAAATGTAGTTTTCAAGGGGGGACAATGTTACCCAGATTTAACAATAGGTGACTTAATAGGTTGAAAATGTGAATAGGTTGTTAAACTTAACAAGTGACTTAACCTGTAGCATTAACCTAACCGATTACTAAACCTAATAGGTAAAATCACTACTAGGTCAAAAAACTACCTGGTAGTTTGCAAAATAGGTGGCAAAACATGTAATTAAACAAGGTGTAGCCTTTTGAAATTCTGGACTATTAGTCTAGGTACTAGTTATTTGATTGTTTATAACGATCATTTATGATTATTGTATTTTGAAATAGCCAATATAAGATTAGGAAAAATAGACATGTTTGAGGACTTTTGATTTCATTTTGATTTTATGTTTCAATTTTTCATTTTTGGAATATAATCATTATCTTTTAGCCAACTTTCTTCAAGCTTTTAGTTTTTTGTGTACGTTTTAGTTTAGGATTTGTAGTTAGTTTTTTTTTTTTTATTAGTTTTTTTACATGTGCCTATTGCTATAAAAAAAACATGTTGTTAAAAATTTAGAAGTTGAACAACTTTAATGGAAATACATAAACCCAATAACAAACACCTTCATAGTAGATTCAATTATATTAACTTAAACATTATTAAGGTACCAAAATCACTCTTGAGTTCATTCAAAATCTTGTTTCAAAAAGTTCATAGGCATGCCTTTTGGAATAGTCTGCTACTTTGCTTTCTCCCAATCAACCCTTTTGATGATAGAGGTCACTGTTTGAAGCTATGGTGTGGAAGCTATTGATTATTGAATCATCTTTCAACAAAAATTAAATGAAATCGAAATTGAAAAAAAATTGGAATTTGGGTGTCCTTGGTGTCAGTGTAAACCCCTCCACAATTCAAATTTAATAGAATTTTGTTGCTGGAAATTCAAACAAATTGCAAAAATTGGATTTGGAATGAAAAATCAGTTGACCCCTTGATGTGTTCACACTTGGGCCAACGGCACTAGTATTGATCGAGGAGAGTTACATACCACACAGAAATTGAATGGTGGGAAGCGAACTCCCGATCTCAAAATCCACAAATTCCAGAGCCAAGAACTGTACCTACGCGGAATCGTTCTCAAAGGCTCGGCACATGACTCTTTCCGAGTCTAATCGGTTTTCCATACCTAGTCGATGGCCCAACCTAGTCCCTACCTATTCGTCTCCGATTTTTCGCGGAAGAAACATACCGAACCTATTCCCGAGCCTCTACTTCCGAAGCTAATAATTTAGAGCCTATGTGGAATCTACATGTGGATAGGTTTAGGGGTCAGGCTAGGGATCAAGGGTCCCGCGTTTCTCTCTCGCTGTGAGGCTTTTATTTGTGTTGCCACAAGATTTTCAGGTGCGGGAATCTTAGCTGCAAATGCCACTGGAGTTGTTTTAACGGTGGCAGACGATGTTAGAGCAGCGATTTTGAGTCTCAGTTTCGAAATTGAAACAATCTGATGTAGTTGAAATCGGTGGAGTATTTAGTCTGCAAGTTTTCTGTACTTTTTTCTTTTTCTTTCCTTTTTTCTGAAGTGTTCGGCTGCAATCGCTCGATTGTTTCTCGGCAATAGCCACGTCTTAATGAAGTTTTTGAGAAGATTTGATTAGCGTCTGTTTGTTGAAGTGTTGCCATGCGATTTTCACGCACGGAATCGGAGCTGCAGATGCCCTTAGAGTTCTTTTAACGTGGCAGACGGTGCAAGAGCAGCAAATTTGACGAGTTGAAAACGGTGGAGTTTTTATCTGGCACGTTTTTCTTTTTTTTCTGAAGGGTCCCTCGGCAATCGCTCATCGTTTCTCGGCAATGGTTAGGTCTTAGAGGAAATATGTGAGTGTTCTCGGAAGACGTGACTTAGAACTTGCGGAATTATTTGGCTTTGCAGCTCGAGCCAGCGAGGGGCGGTGGTGAGGTGAGAGAAAGAGAAGGAAGGAGGAGATATCGCCGTCGACAATCCCTGATTAGCTTTGGCAGTCATGGATCACGCTGCAGATGCCATGAGGACTGATTTGATGACCATTACTAGGCATGTGCTGAATGAGCAGAGCAAATTTCCGGAGGCCCGCGGTGATCTTACCATTCTCCTCAACAATATCGTGCTTGGTTGCAAATTCGTCTGCTCCTCTGTCAGCAAGGTCTGGTCTCTCAGCCCTGTTTTGGTTAACTCACCATGTCTATCATATTGTTGCATTGTTGGAATTGGTGTCTGTTATTGCATCCAGCAAGATCTACTGTTTGTCCTATTTGCTGCTACACCTTTCTATTGATTCCCTATGGACATGGACTCTTAGCTCACTCAGTCACTGGTTCTGCCGAGTAAACACCTCAGGAGCTTTGCTTTTTCAGCGCTTGAGATTCTTGTCAATGGCTTGTGCCTTGACTCAACTGTTAGAAGTGTACTTCCTGTCGCCATATCTGCAATTCTTGATGTGGAGGTATATGATTTCTTCTTGGCCATATTTTTATGGTTTTAAGTACAAATTTGGATTCAACATGCATTCTTCCACAAACTGTCATTCACCATGCTTCATCTCATGTACTTTCCAGGAGTTCTGAGTCTGTATAAGGCCTGGACATATACTTTGATGCTGTAAGTGAATAGAGCACCTTGCTTGGGACTGTCTTGTTTCTCCAGAGTAAATTTTGCTTTGGAACCTTGCATTGGTTCACACCAGAGACTCTCCACTATGTCTCTTGAGTGTCAGCCAAAATCATGGATGAATCTTCCAACAACTTCCAGAAATATGACAGAAACCCACTCAGGATGCAGAGTTTTATTATTGCCAAAATTCTTGGGCAGTTTATCATACTCATCTAGACCCACTGTATTTCAGCAAATCAAGTTCAGGCCAATATGAGGTTATTTTTAATTTCAGAAATAGTTTCTGAGTGCCTTTTTGTTTGTTGCCACACAGTTACAGAGTCATTGGATTATAATTTGTCTCAATTCATAGCATTTTTTCTCTAGTGATCTGACTGACCAGCTCCTGTAATGGAAACATGTTGTTTGGGGCATAACCTTGTGCTCTGTGCTGTGTATTTTCCTGTTTATACCAGATTCAGATGCAAGAGTTTGATGCTGCATGTCATTCAACCAAAAACCTGTACAATCAGACAGACCTGTTGTGAAGAATGCTGATCTGTTGTTGGGATTGCTGCAGGCTGGGCTGGCAAAGCTTATTGGTCTGGCAGGCAATACAAATGTCCAGGTTGAGCTTCCTGCCTCTTGCAGTTTCCCTCACTCTTAAGCACTGTGACACTGTCACTTATTTTCTCCAAAACTGCATCCAATCTACTAATTAGACTCACTGCCCATGGTGTTACAACTGATCATCTGAGCATTGCATTCATCTAATTCCCAGAAAGGGAAGCATGTATTACATTGAACTAAACTTTGATATTGAGTGCATACACCTCTTCAAGCCCAAATTTGTGTTTCTCATTGTTTCTGTAGCTCTGTGAAATTTAAGTATCTCACAGATCCTCCAAAGCATTTCATTTCTTTACTTGCATAATGTTGGAATTTGAGTCTATAGCATGGCAGAAGGCTAGATATAAAGGGATCCAATTGCACTACAAATGATCTATTGACCAACCTTTGTAGTTGAACTGAAGAATCTGTGACTTGAAATTACAGGGTGAGGAACAGAAGAAACTGGATGTACTATCCAATGATGTATTCATCAATGCACTTATTAGCAGTGGTCGTACTGTAAGTTGCTATTCACCAGTCTCCTCTATTGCAAGCATGCTGCTTGTCTTGGTTGTTTAGTCATTGCTTGAGAAAGATGACTCATTTGACTCTGCAAGAACAATTGTTTAGTCATTGCTTGAGATGGATGTCTCACTTGACTCTGCAAGAACAGACTATAGTCACTTGATGTTGATGAAAATTGGAACTTGTCTGTATGTTCTAGAAGGGTTTCCACATTCTTCTTTTTCACCTGCAGCTAATTCATATCCTTGAATCCTTTCTTTCAATCAGAAACCACGCATGGGGGTAATATTGGTGAGATTGAATTGTGTTGGAGGAGAGGCTGGGTCTCTCTGTTTACTTGTTCTCTCCCCATCCTTATGTTTGCTTTGTAGAGCTTGATGATTTGAACCTTAACTTTGGAACATGTTACAGAATGTCCTAGTGTCTGAAGAGAATGAGGAACCAATCATCGTGGAGGCTTCTAAGAGGGGCAGGTAAGGGTATAGTTACATTATAATGACCCTCTCCAAGTGTAATGACTGCTTGTTTTACATTTTTTTTAATGGTAAACTAACTTAATATGGAAAATGTGATGTGTTTTTACAACAATGACTGATGTATGACATTGTAACACTTTGACAAGTTTGAAATGATTTTAATGAGTATAGAGTATCCAAAAGCACTTCTTTCAGATGATAATTAATTCTTTTAAGCACAATTTAAACAGTGTAACTAGGGTAAAAATGGACAAACTGACCGATCCCAATCTGCCACATCAACCCATCAATTTGTTTACAAAACTACCTATTCAGGATATAGGGGGTGCCAGTGGGTCATTATATCATGTTTAACCTGTGAATGTTGTTGTGCTCCATCTATGCAAAGGTTCTGCATGTTGAAAAGTTGGATTCTCCTAATAGCTTATGGATTGTGTGCACAGTGCATGACTTTTGCAGTCTTGCATCTAAATTTTGTTGTCTTGCAGGTATTGTGTTGTTTTTGACCCACTTGATGGATCCTCAAATATTGATTGTGGTGTTTCCATTGGCACGGTAATCCAAGCAGTTGCTTTGGCCTTGCAGTAGCAGTATTTGTCTAGCTTGTGAGGTCCTAATGTCTCTTTCAGGAGGCAGTTTTAGCAAGTTGGAAAGAGAATTAGGAAGTGGAAAGTGAGGAACAAGCTAAGGAGACAAGTCTCCTTAGCTTGTTCCTCAAAATTTAGCTTGCCTCTTTAGTATGTGTCTAGCTTGTGAGGTCCTAATGTCTCTTTCCAGCTTGCTAATGTCCTTTTAGCTTGTTTCCATTGTGGTTGCTGTTTAATGTATCCATCATGTATCCAGTTTGAATGAGGTGCAGCAGTGCTCTTGGGGACTGACGTGCATCCCCCTGCTGGCTGCAGATTTTTGGAATCTACATGCTCAAGGAGGGAAGTGCAGGAACACTTGAGGATATATTGCAGCCTGGGTCCACCATGGTGGCTGCAGGGTACTGCATGTATGGTAGCTCTTGCACTGTAAGTTTCTCTATCAATAGAAAAGTTGGATGCTGGGAACCTGAAACAGGGAGTGTCTGGTCAAACCTTGGTTATTGACCCATTTCTGATCATTTAGCAGAATCTGTGTGCAATGATCTGTGAGTCTTTTGGAACTGTGGTTCCCTGCAGAGGCAAAACTTGTTCTAAGGATTATTTAAGCGAACATGTGATTGATTGACTAGTTTCGGCATGAGAGATGGCAAGGCTGAGGCTGTCTATCTGGTCATTGTGTCTCACATTGCAAAGTGGTTTGCAGTTTGTGTTAAGCACAGGTGCAGGTGTAAATGGCTTCACTCTGGACCCATCACTTGGAGAATTCATCTTGACACACCCTGATATTAAGGTAGTCCATATTCTGTGGAATCAGTAGAGGGAAATTGATGTCAGCTGTGCATGGTGTGTTAGGGTGGATGAACTAAGCTGATTCTTATATAAGTATGACAATTGACATTGTCAGATTTGCACTTTTTCCATGGAAATGTGTATGAAGCAATCTGAGAACTCATTCTTTGTTGTCAATTGGTGTAATCAGAAACTTGTGAAATTGAACCTTGACAAGGATTTAGTTTTTCCTCCTCCTGTGGTTATATCCTCTCAAATGCATGTTATAGGGGATTAATGTACTTTTAAATTGCTTGCAGATCCCAAAGAAGGGAAAGATCTACTCTGTAAATGAAGGAAATGCCATGAACTGGGACAAGCCCACAACATTGTAAAGCCTTCTCACTTCTCATGGTTCTTTGTTGTAGGTTTGAGTGGTGAACCAGTAATTGATGGCCTTTTTCCAAAAACAGTGTCAGGGTTCTGAGCTTGGGCAAATAGATGTATCTAGTTTGAAGACAACAAGTTACAGCAATGCAAGGGGATAATTGTTCCATAGACACACGATCCTAATGTGGAGAATTATGCAGATATGTGGCAAATTCAAAATTTCCAAAAGATGGGACATCTCCCAAGTCCTTGCGTTACATTGGCAGGTAATCACAAATCAAACTCCAATCTTCAAAAAGTTCTGTAGCATACTAGTGAAGAAGCAGGTAACTTTATTGGCCTGATGTGATTGTTTCTTGGCCTCTAGTAAAGTGAGTTTTTCCTATAAGGTACAAATCTCACTGACTGCAGCTCTGGTCTTTTGTTCGATGGAACTCTTCGGTGCAGCATGGTGGCAGATGTGCACAGAACATTACTGTATGGCGGTATCTTTATGTACCCTGCTGATAAGAAGAGTCCTAATGGCAAGCTTCGGTATAATATTCCCTTTTCTTGTCAGATGATGATGGTTTTTACTTCATATCAGAGCTCAATTGGATTATGACAAGGACTGGAGCAGGATACAATACAAGAACCCCTAGGACATCTATAGATCAGCTTTGCAACTCAAGTAAGGAAAAGCAGGGATGGCTCCCTGAAATACTGTATTAAAGAGTGTGATGTCTGGTCCTATGGAGAACATGGATGACCTTGTTGCATTTTCTCTTTACAATATCATTGCAGGGTTTTATATGAGGTCTTTCCTATGTCATTTCTAATGGAACAAGCTGGTGGTCAGGCATTTACTGGCAAAGGACGGGTGTGAACTCTCCTTCCTTTTTACCATTTGAATTGAGTTTTGTTTTGGTTGTGTGGTTCAGTTATATAACATTGATTGATTTTCATGCAACTCCTTTTTGCATTCAATGTAAGTGGCAGTCTCATTATCAATGTACCCAGACCTTATTTGGAAAAGGAGATCTCTCATCACTGTTTTTCCTTGTTCTTGGTGATGACAGGCATTGGACATTGTCCCGAAAAAGATCCATGACCGATCACCCATTTTCTTGGGAAGCTATGATGATATCGAAGAGATCAAGAAACTGTATGCTAACGAAACCTCTTAGAAGGGTCTTCTTTCCCCTCTTTTTCCAAGCATGATTCCAAAACTGAATTGGTTACAGGACTAGTGTTTTATCCCAGCATCAAACAGTAGCTGCAAGGGTAGTTGAATTCTGAAACTGAATTGGTTACAGGACTTACAAATTTTCCATTTTTGTTGATGCAATGTAATTGAACTGAGTTCATACATTAAACACATCTGCTTTGAATCAATTGACAGATCAGTACCTTAATGGATTGGATGGAAACTGGGTTTGTGAACCTGGGGAACTTGGACACAAGGGCCAGATTTTCATTTTACCTGCACTAAAGGTATTAATATCCAAGTATAGTGCAATGCTTTAAATAATGGGATTCCAAAACCCAAAAAAACTAATTATAAACAATTCTTATGAATTCAGACTAGGTAATTGTGTCATTCAACATTGCAATTTCTTTGTTTGAAAGGCAGTACTCATTTCGAGTTAATCAAGGTGACACCTTCCAAGTGCTTCAACAAGAAATTGTACACCAATCATCACAAAAAGGTTGAGGGCTGTGGTAAAATGTTACTAGTTACTAGTACTTATTTTGAAAGCTTTAAAGCAGGTTATTTTGATCTAGAAAGTGATCATTGATTTTGCACACAAAGAAGAACCCATTCTTTTATAAGTATGAAAATTTGAAAAGTAAAATTAAAATGTTGGCTCTCTTCCAATGGTTTCCACAATCCCAAAACTGAACACACTATGAAACACTTTAGCCCCAAGCCTCAAGCTTACATTGGGAAAATGCATGAAAGTATGAAGCTTACATTGGGGATAAGGATTGAAAATATGGACTGGTAAATGTGTGAAAATACCAAAAAATCCACTACAAACAACATATTTAAAGACTAAGGCTAGGCAATAAGTTATTTTGTCAATGCATGAACAAAAAGTAACTCAACACTGAAAAGATAATGTTATGGAACTGAGCAAAAACAGTGAGGCTCATGGTCCAAGTCAAGTCATTGAGGTTAACTGTTAGGGCACATTGCAAAATCATCTTGTATTTAATTTAATTCGTTGTTCCGGTTTAGCTGTTAGGGCACATTGCAAAATCATCTTGTATTTAATTTAATCCGTTGTTCCAGTTTAGTTGTTAGGGCACATTGCAAAATCATATTGTATTTAATTTAATTCATTGTTCCGGTTTAGCGTTTGCCTCACAAAAGTAGGGGTATTAGATGCTAGGCTTACCTCCATTCCATGTCCCAAAATGGACCAACTAGTTTATTATTGAGATTTTGAGTTTCCACATAAAGATATCCCCTTGCATTATTGGAGGCAAAAGGTGATGAAAAATCACTTGTTGCAATAATTGATTGGTCAAAAGCAAAAAATTCATCCCAAAGCCAAAGCATTGATGAATATTCCACTATGTCGAATGATATCAATGCACACTTTTGTGGTGTGGTAGAAAGGACACATGGTGTCCCACTATTGACGTGGCAAGTTGGACAGGGGATGCACATGAGCAAAGGCGGGAAATTTGGTCTTTTCCTTCTCCTCGACATTTGGGACTTCCGTTTAGGTCAATGTGAGACTCTAGACCTAGCTTTACTTTGTGTGCACATTGTAGATCTAACTACTGACGAGTTTACTGCATGATCAAGCTTGTACTCATAACAAAATTTTGTTGCACTAAGAGTTTGTATTGTGAAATAGAATTGCAACATGGCCAAAGCAGAGAGAAAACTTAAAAGTAAGATTGATATTAAATTTCTGCCATGAGCCCTTGTGGAGTTCAAGGACCAAACAAAGCTTTATTTCTAGTCAATGAGGAAATTGAATCGCCAAGGAATAAACCCAAAAATAGAGATCCCTTCGCATCTTGTTGCAAAGTTAGATATTGAAGAGGTTTTCAAACTTGGGTGTACTAGCTGAAACCCACGTCCGCATCTACATCTTGACATTAAACAAGAATTGTTGAAGTTGTATTAGCAGGTTTTCAACACCCCTCATGTTACCAACAATGAGTTTAGTGTTTGGTTTGTGAAAGAGTAGATTACACAAAAAAAAGGTGTAAATATAAATTGGGCGAAAGCAGCAACTTCAACCCTGAGAAAGAAAGCTTGCAAAGGAAGTGCACATCATGAAAAGTGGTGGATCAATTGATATTTCTAATTTGGGTGCTTTTGGGGAGGTTTTAGCTAAAATTGATGCATTGTGTAAATTTGGACTTTTGTTTTAACTAGTGAACTGCCAATAGGAAAATGTCCATTTGGTGTTTCATTAACAGAGGTCTTGAAGGTTGGTGAAGTGATTTATTAAAATGAAACAAGGCAAAGGTTTTGCATTTGGAGGGTGAGAAAAACAAGCTTTTTGAAAAGCTCATAGGGCTTTAATGTAACATGGAGTATTGTTGATTGGTTGCACTAGAAGCATAGGACGCCATCACCACATCTCAATGCAAGTTACAACAACTCACACATGAAATCCTCCTACTCAAAAAGCAATTTTAAACATATACTTTTTTGCATTTGAAACATAATTGTATGAAGTCATTTTCTTTTATATTGTTGCTTTTGGGAATCACATGGTTTGATTTCTTGTTCATGGTTTAATCTTCATATGCACTATCAATTAATGTAATAGTTTTGGTTTTCTAGGGTTTGAAAAATTGCTTCAAATGTATGGGCCTACATCTTGAAACTATACAGGTTGAACTTCAATGTATCTCAATAGCAAATATGCAACTTCAAGTGAAAGATATTTTGAATCAAACAATGGCAAGTTTGTAATCAACTTGCTAATAGCACGATGTCTTGCAAAAGCAAGTTGATGCACTCCCAACTCCTTGAAGGATTCAAATATGAATCCAAGTAGAAGATAGCGGAAGAGGGAAAAGTCAAGGCACGTTCCTTAACTCACAACACTTTGAGGGGTTGAGGGGCGTGTTGGAGCTCTGGGATGGGACTAGGAAGAGTTGACAAGCGTCAGTCATTCACACGGGCCTGCACACAACCCACATAAAGTGGTTAGTGCATAGTTGGAGCACCTTTGGTGCTAGGATGAACCACAGGCAACACATACACACTAGATTCACCTCGGCCCGGACTTGGGGGAAGCCACCACCTTCTCCCTTATAGTATATTATGTGGTTGGCCATGGAGTTTACATCCAAATGGTTTTTTTCTCCCGGGATTCTCAAGTGGGAGTCACAAAATCGCGCCAAATGGGATTCCCGCAACTTTGGAGCCCCATAACTTTGCGAGAAAACCTCTGATCGAGATGTGATCTAAAGCAAAGTTGTAGCTCTTGTCGAGAGCTTTCCAATGGTATGTTGCACGCCCTCTGCAACTAAGTAAATCGAGTCGATTCCCGACTTTTTCTGGTCGAAAGTCAAACTAACAATTTGACTCCCGACCCTTCTTTTGACCATAACTTATGTTTCAGATGTCCAAACGAACAATGCGAGACCATTTTAGACATCTACGTTCCAAGAGCTTGTCAATGATATGAAGAATGCCACAAGCCATTGAGTTTTGACCCCTGAAATTGCTTTCTGAAATTTCAGGAGTCCACCGACACTCCATCTCCCAAAATGGGAGTTGCCTTGGGAGTGCAAGGGTTCACTCTCTCATACTCCCTCACACTTTCTTACACTCCCGGGAGTATGTGATGTGATTCCCGAGCTTCTTCTTGGCTCGCACCCTTGCGGTTCTTTGCCTTGACTTTTGGGCTCCCACTTGGCCCGCAACCTTGTAACCCCTTTGCCTTGGTCGCGAACCCAAAGCTAGGGTTGCAACACAAGTGGATTACAATAAAACTATTATTTACAAGGTGTAAGAAGACATGTGTTATAATGGGCGAGGTCCATTTGCAAAAATTGAAATGAAATGCTTGAAGATGGAAAACACCATAATTGTGGCCCATCAAGAAGTCCAAGCATTGGAGGTCAAAACAAAATAAAAATAAACATAAAAAATAGATGTCTTCTCTTCAACCATGTGCTATTCATATAACTACCATAAAATAGCATCAAATTAGGTGAAAATATGTGTCAAGTAGCATTAGTTTGCTTTATTGAGTTTATAAGAAATTAATTATTAAAAAATTAAAAGTAAATGAATTTTAAAAGTAGATAAAAAGTACATTTGAAACCAACTAAAAAATATGTGTTCAAACCTACTTTTTTGATGTAAAAATTAATGAAATTGATATGTAATAAGTTAGGAAATGAACATCAACATCTATTTTAACAAGTCATAAACAAAAACTATTTCCCTTTCGTAAAAACCTACTTGACACCTAGTTGAAACCAAAAGCCCCCATTGAAAAGTAGACATCAAATGTTACTTGTATTTTGAAAAACCTACTTTAAAACTATTTTTACAATTTGAAATATGAATCAATATGAAAATCAATGCACATTAGTGTAAACATATATTACTTTTAATCGTTGAAATGGAACCATTTAATGTTCTGCAATTTTATAATGGGTCTTGTTGTTATTTTAAATCTATTTGTTCCAATTTTGATAAGGTAATCAAGTTGTTCACTTTATCTTGTTTACATCCTCGAAGGTTGATGAAAAAGTTATCTAGAGATAGTTTGAGGCCATGAAAATTGAAGGTGGAAATTCAATGTGAGTATATGAAGAAAGTGGACATGTTAGTATGAGTTACAATGCTCTATTAACCACATCAGAAGCTAATGCAAAAGTTAAACCTATAGTATTTGTTGTGACAATTAAATCAACATTAACATGTACCAATTGTGGTAAAATTGGTCATTCAATGGAAACTAATCATAAAAGAAAAAAAAGTTGCCAATTGTGCCAATTGCTACAATTAAATCTATGGAACCTATAACAAGAACTAAAACTCAAGTCATTAAATCAAGAAAAATACCTATTCGTTATCCCTATATAATTTGTTCTAGTGTAAAACATAGATAAGGAGAATGCCCTAAAAAAATTGAGGTACATAACATGTTTAGAACTAAACCTATTAATTATAATGCCACAACAACATCTAAACCACCTAAAATCAACAACGTGCAAATTAATGTAATAGCTGTTATTACCACCCATAGTCAGCATTCAAAATAATAGATATTCAAAGAAAGGGAGTCGGTTAAAACAAAGGAGCTAAAAATTGGCAACAATAAAAACATCTACAGGATTTGTTCATTGAAATTGTTAAATAGCTACAACATAGTGGGGCTGAAAACCAACCTATTACCATCAATGAAGGTTCATTCCATATTAATTAGGTTGGATTACGTTATAGTCTTGCCACAACTCAATTGGTTGAAAGAAATTGAATTAGTGAAGCAAATCAACAACCTATCATTTTAGAACATGTTATTATAAAAAATATTTTAAAAGGAATTCTAAAGGATATCGATAAACAAGTCTTGGAGACCCAAATATACATTGAACTTGGGACAACTGTTGCAAGCAATTCCTAATATCAAACGTTACATTTTCAACTCGGTACCATCAAAACATGTTTTACCAAAATCGACAATTACATGAATTACCATTGATCATCAAATGGCAATAATACAGGTTCAAGTAAGGAAGAACTTGATTGAAGATGTGCTTCTAGATGGTGGTGTTTCACGATTCAGGTAACAACACTATCATTATACAAGGAGTTGGTATAATTAGAACCATACCTATTACAAAAAAAACTTAGAGCACCACCCAAGTGTCCAGAATTATTAGTTTGTTATGATTTCCATTATAGAATATTTGATGAAAAGGAAGATTTGATGTTTGCCACAAAATTAAGATTGTTTTCAATAGGAACCATAGTTGTTCGCACATCAATTTGGTCAAATCAACATGTTACATTGATTACATTAACAAATTTGAATTTAATTAAATAGGCTATTAAACCTATTGAACTTGTGTCTAAGCCACATGTTTCATTTAATATACCTATCAAACCGGTCCCTGTACAACATGTTAAAATAGCTATACCCCCTGATATTTTCAACAACATTTACCAGAAACGTTTTTCCAACCTAAATAGGAGAGATGGAGATTGATGAGATGCCTATTCGAATCAGAGTTTAAAACCTTTGCATTGCAAGATGGACTGTCACTGAAAAAGAATAATTGACCAAGATCAATTTGGGCTCTAAAGAAAACTTGCAACAAGTTAAAATCAATGTGGATTTGGAAATTATCGTCAATTATCTATTTTGAATTGCTAAAGGAGTTCAAGGACATCTTTGCCTAGACTTACAAAAATTTGAAGGGGATACCACCTGACGTAACTCAACATCGGATTGAGTTGGACACTTCAATACCACCTGCTCATCAAACAAGGTACTGGTTAAATCCTAACTATGCAGCCATTATCAAACATGATATTGACAAATTGCTTGCTGCATGTTTTATTAAACCTATTGAAGAGGCTACTTGGCTATCACTAATGGTTGTAGTGCCTAAAAAAATGGGAAACTAAGAATTTGTGTGGACTTTAGAAAGCTTAATGTAGTAACCAAGAACCCATACCCATTACCATTTACTAATGAGGTTATTAACACTATAGTTGGACATGAAGTTCATACATTTTTAGATGGTTTTTCTAGATACATCAAATTTCCATAGCACTCGAAGACCAGTACATAACCGCCTTTATTACTGATTGGGGGGCTTTTGTATGGGTTGTAATGCCTTTTGGGGTAGAAAATGGACCACCTACTTATCAAAGGCCAATCACCAAAGCTTTTAATGAATACATTAATGTATTTGTGAAGATCTTTCTGGATGATTTTACTATTTTTAGGGACTTGTCCACTCATTTAGAAAAATTCAGAAAATGTTTTCTAAAATGTGAAGAGTATGGCAATAGTTTGAATTTAGATAAATGTGCATTTATGGTATGTTCTGGAACTATTTTAGGATTCATAGTCTCTAAAAAAAGGAAGACACCTAATCTTAAGAAAATAGAAATTTCAGTCAAAATGCTAGTGCTTAAAACACCCTAGGAGATTAAAGTCTTAAATGGAATGGCCCAGATTTACATATGCCTCATTAGAAATTTTTCATTTATTATGGAACCAGTCACTAAGTTATTCATAAAAGTTGAAGTGTTTGAATGGATTGCTGAATGTCAAACCGCTTGGGAGGATATCAAAAACCAGTACATTCAAGCTCGTATACTTATTTGTCCTACCTAAGAACTAGAATTTCATGTTCACACTTATGCATCTCAATTAGCAATAGGGACAATATTGGCCCAAAACCCAACAAGTAAAATAGATTAACCTATTATGTACTCATCAAGATTGTTTAATTTTGCTAAAAGAAACTATACTACTACAAAAAAAAAAGCTTTAGCTATGGTTTATGCCTTACACAAATTTAGGCATTACTTGTTATGCAACATGTTTACATTTTATGTGGACCATATGGCTTTAGTGTATTTGGTCAACAAGCCATAAGTTTATGGTAGGTTAGCTAGATGGCTTTTATTATTTATAAGGTATGACTTCAAAATTGTTAATAAACCTGGTAAATCCCATCTAATGGCCAATGCATTTAGTAGATTACTCAATCAAACTGAACTTGTTGGAATAATTGATCAAACCTGTGATGCTCATTTGTTTACCCTACAACTTGAGTGGTTACAAAGTGTATATGAGTATTTACTAGAGGGAGTGATGCTAGAAAGATTCATAACATCCCAAAGATAATATTTAGCCCAAAAAGTTCAACCATTTGTGTTTCAAGGAGTATTGTACGTATTTGGACAAGATAACAAATTTCTCGTCAAGTTCGGCAACCAAAGCATGCGTCCACAACTTTGCAAGAATTACATGGAGGCATTGCAAGAGGGCATTTATCTTTTAATATCACTATGTGAAGGATCATGGATGCTGGTTATTGGTGGCTGACAATGAATCGAAACATTCATGAATACTGTCAAACTTGTGATTGATGTCAAAAAACAAGTAACATGTTGACCCAAAATGTGGCCAAACTGGTTACTACATTACCTGAAAAACCATTTCAAAAATGAGGATTGGATTTTATTGGACTTGTTAAACCTGTAAGTAGAATGTCAAGCAATCGATACATTCTGGTAGCCATTAATTACACAATAAAGTGGGTGGAAGCTCAAGCACTTCGCACTAACACTACTACAATGACCACCAAGTTTCTATATGAACACATTTTTACAAGACTTGGATGTCCATTAACCATTGTGACCGATCAAGGTACTCATTTTATTAATGATGCAATTAAATACCTCACTGACCATTTTATTTTGAAACATACCAATTGTATTGTTTATTATCCACAAGGAAATGGATAAGCTAAGTCTACAAACAAGGTTTTTGGACCTTTACTAACCAAATTGATTAATGAAAATAAAAATGATTGGGATGAACACTTGTCCACAATCCTATTTTCACATCAAACCGCCTACAAAGTTGGAACTAGTCATACCCCATTTCAGCTCGTTTATGGATTACATCCATTACTACCTACAGAGTATTTGTTTCCATCTAAACCTAGTGAAAATAGAAATCCACAACATGTCAAAATTTGAACTAGCCAATTATTGGAGTTAAAGAAACTACATGAGAATAGGTTGATTGTGCAATATGTAGTTACTTCCAACTAATGGAACAAATCATTATGGTCATAGAACCAATTCATTGAAACCAAGCTTAAACTTGGAGACTATGTATTATGGTTTCCAAGGTTTGTTTCCAAACATGCTCCAAAATTTTTAAGAAGATGGTTAGGCCTTACACGATATAATATTGTTTGCCTAATAATATAATTTTATTTGTCACCATCGATAAATTTGACCCTAACCCAATGCTTGTCAACATCAACAAGTTAAAATTACACAAGTTCATTGAAGATAAAACTTTGCAGCATGTATTGGTCAAGTCAAGTGACCTAGTCACTGATGGACATATTCAAACCAAAGAACCTAATTCATTACTTGTTGAACTTGAAGGTTTTCAACCTGTAGAATTTGAACCAGTTTGTAAATATTTGACACTTGGCAACATTAAAAGAACATATGTGCTTGTTCATCATTACCATAATGTGCTTCTTCACGATAGTGATGTAAATGATAATAATGATTAAAATGACATGTTTAGAAAGGCACTTATTGATGTCTACCTTTTAGGAGTTTCTAACCCTAAAGGTTGTGTCCATTCATAGCCATAGAGACATTTTTACTTGAAACAATATAAAGAACCATCGCATTTTTCAATTTGTCTTTTCATTTTCACTTACTTCTTTATCTTCATAGGTCATGAGTGAAAGAGCATTTTAGAGAGCTAAGACGAGATGCAAAAGAGAAGGAGGTTGAGAGAAAAGCTGAAACTTTTAAGAGGGAACAAATTGAAAAATAAAGAGCGGAAAAGGTTCGATTAACTAGAGCAATTTATGTAGAATCGTTTGCTTCACATGCACCTACAACAAAAGAGATTAAATTTTTTGAGCAAGAACAAAGAAGTAGGGAGTTGGAAAAGGAATTAGAAGCAGCATTGAATTTTTTTAAGGATAACCACTACTTCTACAACAAAACCAGTACCATAGGTTATTGTAATTTCATATTGAAAGGAAGAAGTGGAGATTAGACCTCAACCTATTGTTGAAAAACAATTACAATCAATCCCTGCATCAAGACCTGTGGAGGAGGAGGATTTGCAACAACCTATTGTTGAGGAACAACCACAACTAGTTCTTACATCAAGACCTGTGGAAAAGAAGAAGCTACAGCAACTTGTGAGTGGTGGGAAAAAGTTTCTCCAAGAACTCTTTGAAGGAAAACCTATTTCCAACATTATTCCTCAATGCCCGAGATTAGAAACAAGAACCATGATGCAATGAAAAGGCAAAGTGCATTTAGAAAATAGGTTGGAAAATTTATTAAGAAGAAACCAGTGTCTAAAGCAAAGGAGAGCTAGAAGATGTTGTAGTGGATGAAAATGAACTTCAATGAACTCAAATGGGCTAGACGAGCCAGTTTAGAGAGCTTGTTCAACTTGCAATGGACAACGCCAAAAGAAAACCTCTTACAAAAATTCCTATGAACCTAGGAAGCAGGCAACAACTAACCTAGTTGCTAGCAAAACCAAAGCAAATAATTCTTATTTAAGGCCTATCTTAAACATTTTGTTTAGGAAATGGGGTCCTTTTATCTGAAGTGCCTTCACCAAAAACAATAACTCCATAACAACTTGCATCAACCAACCAACCAAGAATGCCAGGTTGAATAACAGTGACAGGTTTCACCTGAACTTGTTACTAGGGAGTAGTTTTTGGAAGAGAGAAGACCAACACGTTCAACTATAACATCACCCTTACCAACATGTTAGTCTCATCAACTGAAGACACGTATATAACAGCCTACACCAAGGGACAAGTTAAGTCCTGAACCTATTACCTCACCACCAAGAAAGAAATCTAGGATTATTTTTGAATCATCGGTTAATGATTCAAAAGAAGATGAGGAACAAACTTGTTCAAATGAGATTGGAGGTGGAAGAGGATAAAAACTTGACGCAAGAGCTACACATGGCAGCATTGAGGAAAAACCTAAACCCAATTCAAATTAAGTAATTGAAAACGTCGAAGTTGAACCTGTTGTGTCTACTAAACCTATAGTTTCCATTACAGAACCTACAGTTCTCAACTTGTTTAACCTATAGTTGGACATATCCTAGTTTCTTATCATTCCACAAAAAATTTGAGATATATTAACATTTTTTTAGAACGAGTTGCTCAAAATGCCACAAGTTGGTTAGGGACATTGCAAGAACTTTCAAACCTTAAAGTTGAGTTTGAACAAATCAAGGAAAACCTATATGAAACCCATAACCGCCTTCAAACCTATAGCATGGAGCTAGAAATAATGTAGAAGATTTTGAAAAACTGTGACAAAGAATTTGTCACAATCAAAGGACAAATGAATAGGGTCCAACATGAAAACCAAAACTTGTCCAATGAGTTGAATGAGGCAATAGGCTGGTTAAGAAGATAGAAAACCTACAACAAGAGTATGTCAAACTCAACTAGCTCAACTGGAAGACCTATAATGATTTGAATCGTCTCCAAGTTAATTTGGAACGAATGATGCAAGATTATGCCAAAACGGAGGAGTCCAATTTGGAACAACATGGTATCATAACTAGTTTGGGGCAAACTTGTCAAGATCTCAAGGAGTAACAGGTAGTTGCCCACATAGAATTTGACAAGGAGAAGCAAAGTCTTGCTATTCAAATCCAAGACTAAAAAGGTTATTATGAGATAGCCAAGGTACAACTAAACAAACCTAACCTCATTCTACCTATTAGAATGAACAATAGGTTGAAGGAGTTTGAAGAATTATTGCTAGACAATACCCTACTTAAAGTGCAAAACCAACCCTTGGGAGATAGAAACCCCAAGTGGAAGGAATGGTGGCAAACTATTTAGAAGTTCATAAGAGAGCAAATTCAGGACAATAAAAGCTAGTTTGCTATGATAAACAAAGTTGTAACCTTGTGCTACAAGCTTATCAAATTGTTTTCCCTGATTTTAAGTATGAACCCCCAAGTTTTGTATATGTGGAAATTGGAACTAATAGTAGAGTTCTAGTAACGCCATTTGTGGTACAACCTATTACTAAACCAATTAGTCCACTAAGAGGTGGAACATGTTTAGAAATCATACCCTTACATGTTCAGACTTTTATTATACTTGTTATAGTGACCATTATTATCAGTTAACCTATGGAAGGTAATGAGAGATCTAATAAGGAACAAGTTGAACCTATTAACCCTTCATTCACCATACTAGATAGTAGATTATAATCTTTGGAATTCATATCTATTAATGTACCTCTACCCCACATCAAATAGGTAGAGGTCAGGAGGTTACTTTAATATCAAATACCCCACATGTTTCGAAGGTATTTACAACACCCATAATGACCTTTGAAGACACACCTAATCAAAAGAAGACTACAACACCAACCAATCTTCAAATTTTGAATCAAGTGGAACTTGTGGAAGCAGTGGGTGTTAAACTTGTCGAGGAAATCATCAATCAATTGGTTACAAAAGGCCAATCTAACCTAGGACTTCAACATTTCAAAGACAAAATGTAGATTTCAAAGGGGGATAATGTAACCTAGATTTCGTAATAGGTGACCTAATAATTTGATAGTGTAAGCAAGTTGTTAAACCTAATAGGTGTCTTAACCTGTTATTTAACTTAACATGTTGTATTGATTTAACTAGTTATTAAACCTGGTAGGTAATGTTATTGGGTTAAGAAGATAGGTTGATAGGTTAAGCAACGGGTGATTTGTAAAACATGTACATAACAAAGCTAGTAGTTGAATAGGTAGTTAGGCAGGGTGTATTTTTTTTGTGAAATTGTGGATTGTTAGTTTAAATATTGGTTAATGACTATTTATGATGGTCAGTCATGAATGTTGTATGTCGAAATAACTAGTATAAAAATCAGGAGGACAAACTTTTGGATTTCATTCATGATTATGTGTTTCACTCTTTAATTATGGAACATGGATCATTTTTCTTTAAGCCTATTTCGATTCCTTCAAGCTCAAGCAATTTGTGTACATATTAATTTAGGATTTGTAATAGTTTAAGTTTATTTGTGTATTATATGTATATGTTGCTATTTGAGGAACTTGTTGTTGAAAAATCTAAAGGTAAATTAACCTTGATGGAAACAAAAAAATCGGCTAACAAAGATTGACTACTAGTCTTTATGAACCTGGACCATTGAAGGAAACAGACACATTTTCCTTCAATGTGCATATACACATTTTGGAGTACATTCAATTTGGCTCCAAAGGGAAGTGGAAACCCTAAACCTTTCCCAAGATATATAAAAATGAAAAAGAACACAAAGACATTCTAGTTTATTTGACAAGTTGAAGTGAATTCAACAGAAAAACTAGAAATAATTCCATTTGTTTTAGAAGTTGGAAAACTTCTTCGATCAAAAGCAAATGACATGTATTAGAAGCACATCAATGCAAGTAGCCCCTCTTGGTTCACGATGTTGGGGTTCAATTTGAAAGCAAGGTAGGCATATTGTAATTCTATTTAATTTAGACTTAACATTGTAGGGGGCATGCAATTGCAATGAAATTACAAACAACAAAAATCAAAACACAAAAAACTATTATCTTCAAAAGCCCAATGGAAAAAATATGTTGGGAGAAATATTTGAAGATATAAACAATGAAGAGTTTTTTACCCCCCAAGAAAGCCCTCAAAAAAAGTGAGCAGAATATGCTTGCAAGAGACAATGGTGAAAGTATTACAAGTATGTTAAAATGTAGACATTTGAGTGCAGTCAAACACTTGATAGAATAATTTGTAGACAATTTCAGTTTTGATGTTTGTAAAGAAAAAAAGGTTGCAAAATCAAAAACAATGGAACACGGCGTGGTGTTGATTGTTTTAAGGGATGAGTTTGAAACAAAGGATGGACCAATTTGTAGTGAAGAAAAAGAGTATGAGATGGCAATCGTGACTGATTATGACATCTCAGAGTTCAAATAGACATATTGAGTATATGATGACGTGAACATGAGCATGTTTTGAAAGGTTGGCATGGAACAAACTAAAAGTTTTATAATCTAATTTAATAGGAGGCCCAAAAAATTGGGTGAAACTAAGCTCAAGAATTTATTCACATGGTGGAACAAGATTTAGTTATTTAAAAGGGAAACCCATTCTACAAACTCAAAGGACACAATTTGTGGTTCACCTTCAACTTCATTCTAAAATAGGGAAGTCAATCACAATGTAATGTAAGAAAAACAATTTGCTGCTAGGAATCCATTCACAATTGTAAGAGGACAATATCAAACAAAGAGCATCTACAAACATCCACCAATGTAAAAGCAAAAGACATTGTGCAATCACATAAATTCCTTCAAATTTTGATATTAAGTCCATGATACATTTGCATGAAATTTATTGTTAGAAGGAACCTAACTTTGGATTGATGGACAACATAACATTTGTGAGGAAGTATAGAAGTATGTTCAACAACAAATGTCATTTGGGTTTAACCAAATTTTGATAGTTAATATTTGTTTGTATATTTTCGTGATTAATAGTCAAACACTATTGGTCACCATGGAAGCCTCACAATTTGCAAACTTTATTCATTTGAGGTTGGCCACGACATTATCATTACAAAATGCAATTAATTTATCTTAGGAGGTTTATGAGGATTTAATCTTCACATAAGGGATGAGAAGGAATAAATATAACCAAAGTGCATTCATAATTTTCATGTTAAAAATAAAGAAGAGATTGAGGAAGGAGGGGATAACCAAAGATCAGAAAAAAATGAAAGAATGTGAAGATTAGTCAAATGATCTATCAAACACAAGTCCTTTGCTTGATGAAACAAGGCAATTTTTTTTTCTACTTATCAAAAATACCATTTGGGAATTTATTTATTGAAAATTTGTAGGTGATTATTTAAAATAGATTTAAAGAGGGTTGATCCTAAATGCAAAGGTATAGACATAAGATAGTGAGGAATGATGATAATTCTCTATTTAACATAAGATTAACTAGTTGGACATGATGAATGATAAAATGCGCATTTTGATATCACTCTAAATGCATACAAGCCATAAGCATGAACAAATGCAAAGTAATTCCCAAAACTTTTACATTGCAGATCTTATATCTTGTGAAAAATTGTTCTAATGTGTTCAGGTGAGAATGGACACAAAGCCAATAAATAGAGGGAGAAGAAACATAATCTTCCTAAAACAAAACGAGACATTCACTCAAGTCCATTAATTATGTAAGCATGAAATATTTAGCTTTTTCAAATTATAAAAATTGGAGAGGCCAAATAAGTTTTATTTTCATTCAATTGTACCTGGAGAAAATGGGTTTAAACATTTATGAACAAAGGAACCAATTGATGCACAAATTGACAAAAAGGTAATTCAGAAAACTTTTCGGAAATCAAAACAAAAATAGCTCTCCACCCAACCACAAGATAACTTGGAAATCCAAGTCATCCACCCCCGAGCTCAAATAAATAATGTGCAACTAAAAGCTATGCATTTGAAGCCACATCATCTATGTATGCAAAAACAATTAAATCAATGTTCAAACTTTCAGAAAGATGGATTCAAGGAGTCTATAGTAGCCAAAGCTACCACTTGAGCCTTCGCATATGAAGGCAACAATGGGCTAACTAGTGGTTAAGAAAGAAGTCCTTGTGTGCAAAGAAGGGCACGGTCATAGATCTAGGGGGAGACTAAGTCTTTGCAGGGAAAAAAAAAACATAAATTGATTTGAACAATTAAAAGGAATGCATGAATATGAAATGCAAACATCCAAAATTTACTCGCAACCCAAAACCCTTTTAGTTCTCCTATTTGGCGGTGAGTTTGGATCCAAAGAGTAACCTAACTTCTCATTCTGTTGGAGCTCAACTTCTTTCACCAATGGAAGTATTGCTTCATGAAAGGCTATAGGGTTTGTGTCATGACCTTAACCTTGAGCTCATGACCAAGGTAAGGGCATGGAAAGGTGCAGGCCGAGAATGCAACCTAAGAGTGACATTCACTTTCTTGGGAATGGGAAAGAGTGTGAAGGAATGAACCCGCACACTCCCAAGTGGACTCCCATTTCAGGAGTTGGAATCCCTATGGAGTCCCAAATTTTCAAAAAGTGATTTAAAGGCTCAAAATTCATTAGATTGAAAACTTCTTTATACCATTGAAAATTTCTTAAGACTTAGATATCTAAAATGGGCTCGCATGATCCATTTGAATACTTACAACATAAGTTATGGCCGAAAGAAAGGGCCGGGAGTCAAAGTGTCAATTTGACTTTTGACCATTAAAAGTTAGGAATCGCCTTGAATTACGTGCATGAAAAAGGCATGCCACATATTGTTAAGAAACTATTAACAAGGGTGACAACTTTTCTTTAGACCTCTCTTCAATCAAAGGTTTGCACAAGAAGTTATGGGCATCCAAAATGGTAAGAATCCCAATTTCGAGAATTTCGCAACTCCCAACTTGGGAGTCCCGAAAAAAATGACATTTGGGTGTAGCCCCTGTGGCCAAACATAGAAAATATTATAAGGTGGAAGGTGGTGGCTTCCCCCAAGTTTGGGCCGTGGTGAGTCTTGTGAGTTTGTGTATGCCCGTGGCTTGTTCGTGCACCAAAAGTGCTCCAAATATGCATTAACCAACTTATTGTTTAGCTTGTGCAAATCCGTAGGAATAATTGACTTGCTTGTCACTCATCCTATTCTCCATCCCAGAGCTCCAACATGCCCTTCTTACCCCATAAGTGCTACAAGTTAGGGAGTGTGCCCCAACTCCTTTTGTTGTTTTCACTTTGGGACTTGCATTTGAGTCTTTTTAGGAGTTCGAAGGTGCATTAATCTACTTCCAATGCTAGGACATGCCTTCTGATTGTCTCACACACCTAGACAATGTTGCTTGTAAAAGACTCATTGGTGTCAACAACTTACAAATATTGGAAAATCGAACATTAAATGTATTGAACAATGATGGGGCTCACTTATAGCAAAGTCCATATGGATAACAAAATAGTTCAAAAGATAACAGACTTCCACAAGGGCTTGCAAAGTGATGGCATTAACTTTTCTAGCACCTTTGAATGGTACACCCAAGGCTAAGATGACCATCAAATCTTTGGAGGTTTAATTATAGAAAATATCCTCTTACACAACAAAAATTCCTTGAGAAATGACTGCAGGAAAAGCCAACAAACATAAGGAGGATGGCCGTGTTAATAAGTGTTTACACAATAACTTGAAAGGTAAAGGCAAATGCAAGCAAGAATTACATACACATGGAAAATAAATGATTTAAGTGATGGGAATAACATACTTTACGAATCTTGTCCTTTATGCTGATAATGGGAAAGGGAGTTAATCATAGTCCACTTCAGCTTTATGGTAAATTTGTAAGCATCAACAAAAGACACAAAAAAAATTTGCATTCAAAGGTCATCTGGGTAGAACAAAATAATTCCTCCCCTCTTGGAAAGGATGTGTTCTACAAAGAAGAAAACTATCTCCACATAGTCCTTAAAGGATCGATCCAAATTGGAATCATTGAAGCTGGATCAAACACAAATGGGATAGGAACACCTCTAGGAATGTTGGCAAGAAGGAGATAAGCTTTCCCTTCAAGTGAAACTTGAAACAGAGATAAATACAAATTTTTAATGCAAGAGTCATGGACACAAATGGAGAAAAACAAACTCAAATATGTACATGTTAATGGAAATGACCTCCTTCATGATGCGTGAGATCTAGCCTTCTTCCACTAACCACTTTTTTCTTTTAAGTTGACTGCACGTAATTGAGTGCCACGAAAGATTGAGTGCCCTTTTGAGGAACCATGTCCTCTTGCCAGAAGGAGTGAAAATAAGACTAAGGAGTGGATGTCTTTCCTAAGTCACAATAACATGGAGCAATGAAATCGCATTAGAAGCCTAGGTAAGTGGTGCCTCCTTAAGGATATCTAAGGCCTCTTGAAAATTATCTTGGGCCTCTCTATACCAACCACAATCTCTAAGGCCATGGACTTCTCCTTACCTTTCTTCTTAATGGAATCCCTTAATCTTTTGGGACCTTGACACAAAGAGGTCTCTAAAGCCTTCCCTGTAAACCCAAGTTCAAAACTTTCATGAAGAAAAACCTCTGAAGAAGGTGTATAATCCTCAAGGTAGTCAAGATACCACCCGCATTTTGTGAAATGAAGACCAAACCATTCCTTGAAAAGGTCTTTTCTATACATGATGTTATTAATTTTTGTGTTTTTCCAAATAAGGAAAAGGGGTGGCAAGTAGTGAATTCCTCGTATAGGAAGGAGCCCAAAATTAAAATACATGCAAGGAGAGGAATGACTTTGATAGGCTTGCAATCATCATCGGAAAAAAATGCCAACAATGTGGAAAAAACATTTACCTATAAAGGACCCATTTAGAGGCCTCCTTTCCACCGACTTGTTGGTCAAACGACTTGGTACACCTAATGCATCCTTTAATCTAAACTCCTTGAAAAAACATCTTTCCCAAAGAGATAATTTTTAATCCTTGATATAATTAGTGAAAGCAGAAACTTGTGGCTCAAGTGTGATAGAAAGGCCCAACTTAGATTTTAGAGACTATAGAGTGGATTTAGTGTCTGCCTTGCGCTACATCATGTAATGAACAAAAAGCTCTTAGATTTACATTACCAAAAATTCAAAAAAAGAATTGAATTTCCCAAGAAAGAGTCAAAAGTTTTGTATATCTATATTATCTTTGCATTAACTATTGAAAACATAGAAAAATGCCATTTGAAATAGTAAAAATAATTCAATACGCCTATGTTCAACACTGGAGGTTCACAAAATAACATCTAATTTTTTTCTTTGAGTAATGTGTTTAACCCACCTAAAGCCAAAAAATAGCTTTCTAGAGCCATTTGGCACATACTGCATCTAAAAACCTTTACATCTTAAAGCTTTCTAGAATCATTTTGCACATACTACCTCCATGGCTATTGCTGGCTGATTCCACAACTTGAGCCATTTCAGCTTTTGCTCATTACTCACACATGATGTGACCAACATTTGAAGCTTTTCGGTCCATCTCAAGTTCAGAAGACATGTCATAGTGCATTTGTACCTACTTAAGAAACTCCTTTCCAAGAATTGGGTTGCAGATAGGAAGATGCTTCAAAAAGGCACTAAAGTTCTCCTTCTTAAATTGGTCCATAATTTTTTCCATCAATTCCTGCATCTTGGATGGAGAGCAAAGGGAAGGATCAGGAACCTCCTTGTAATATAACTTCACCGCAACATCAGCAATCGTGGCAAACTCCTGTTACAAAAACATAACAACCATATTTTTGTTAGAATATAAATCGAAGTTTTTTGGACATTCATTTTTTGAGTTCAAAGTATAATAGATTACCTTGCACATATACTCAAAAAAGGCCTTTTGTGTCAAGGAGTACCAAGTCTTTCGAGACTTGGTTTCACATTTTTTGTAAACATCCGTTGGTAGCATGCCTTTGAACTGCACCAGGGGTATCTTTCCAATACGCTGGATCCTAAAAAAATCATGGACCAAGCTTGGACAAATGTGACCATATTTGACAGACCTACATCAACCCGATTTAGTCAGTGAATTGACTTGACAAAATCTAAGCAAAGCAAAAGTGGAAAATGATGGTTAGGAGATTTATTTGTTTAGGTTTGTCATAGCAATCAATAATTCGACTAGTCCATAAGTGGTGTCCAAAACTATTACATCCACTAAGATCTGCCAAACAAAGTTATTAGGATGAACCCTATTGATGTAAGGAAGCCATGCTTGTAGGTGATGGTTTCCATCCCACATGAAAAACATTTTATGGGAAAGCTTTTGGAGATCAAGGTTGAAATTCAGGAATTCTTCAAACCTATCATTCTCAACTTTCCATTGGCTATTCCATTCCAATTCATAGCCAGCTAATGACTCCACACCTCCCTACCAGTTGGTGGGGGAGACATAAAAAACTTTATTGCCTTCCATGTATCTTCCATGGAATGTCTATTCCATTTTTATGATATTGATATTCAATGTAGGTCTAACAATTAACATAGGAATCATTCAACATAATGGGATTGGCATCCTTGATTTATCTTTTGGTGACATCTTGTGCCTTTCCAAAACATCAATGATTTTGAATTTTGTCTAATTGTGGACTTGTTGGATTGCATTGTCACAAGACAAGGGTAGAAGATTTGATAAACTTGTCGGTGTTATTACATTAGCAAAAGTGTACACTTATTCAACAAAATAGATTCATTGAAAAATCAAAAACATACATAGCACTTTCGTGTTTGCAATTTTTGATAATGCTTCAATAGGTTTTGTACCTCCTCTATAAAGTCAAGAGTCCTAGGCTCCATCTCCTCCTCCTCAGCCTCCTATCCGAGAAAACCAAACTTGTCAGTCTTAGTTCCTGCAAAATTTTGAAACTTTCACAATTGAAATGAGTGGATGGATTCTCAAACCTCTTCCCTTTTATGGCTACTCATCGTATCCCCTTTGCTTTTTTCAACAATATTTTCAAAATGTGTAGAGACTTCTTGGCAAATGAATAACACACAAAACAACAATAATGATCACATGATATATTATTTAGTAATTGATATTTGATATGCTTATGTTCCTCATCAATTTTTGTCATGAACTTCAAATGCAAGGTAGAAATTGAACATTACACAAACATATAGAAACATACAATGAAAGAAATGAGTTAAATATCATTTCCAAAACCTTCCACATGACACAAAGAAAAAATGGAACAAGAGAAAAAGAATGAATCAAAAGGAATTAACAATCTTCTTAGGTATTTTCATTGCAAAAAATACTTAGGTTGTGCTTGGATGGAACTAGATTTCTATTTGATGGCAAAGGGTCTTCGATATTCCATGAATGGAAGATCTTGAATGAGACCTAATCTTTAATATGACATTCACAATGGCATAATTAAGAAACTTGCAAGAATCAGCCTTTGAGTGTAAAGGTAAAAGGGAGCTTGACTGCAAGACCCACACGTTGAGCAGGGTCGAAAGTTGGCCTTAGTGATTCGACGGTGCCAAGTGGAAGGGCCATCGCTCAATGGATAAAAGTTACTATAGGGATAACATGTTGATCTTCCCCAAGAGTTCACATCAACGGGAAGGTTTGGCTACTCGATGTCGACTTTTTGCCACCTGGGGCGGTAGTACGTTCCAAGGGTTGAGTTGTTCACCCATTAAAGCGGTACATGAACTGGGTTGAAGAAAACAAACAAAAGCAATTGCTCTTGTCACATAGCTATTTCAAGTGCACCAAAATAAGAAAAAGAGCTTACTGTCACACAAGGAGATGGGTAATATAATTTCAACAACGAAAGTACTCGGGTTTGATTTGTAAAAAAAAACAAGGACAAACCATTATCCTTTTTGCCATTATAGGATATGTAACCTTGGAAAAAAAACCACATATCTTCGATTCCTCCTGTCATGGAGTCATAACAAACGTATCCAAGTTGGATCAGATGTTGGTCGACTCAACGCAATGTTAACATTTAAGTACTTTTTGTCGCAACCCCACTTTGGCCAAGTGTGGGGGTGAAGCCCAACACTTGGAAAAGTTGGAGGTTGGGAGTTTTCCGGGACTCCCGAATGTTCAGAGCTCGACAGCAAGGGGCAAAACACCTCGCATTGCGGTGTTCTTGGTGTCATTGGAAAGGTCTTGAAACGTAGATATCGAAAATGCCCTCGCATTGACAATTCGGACATCTGTAGCCCAAGTTATGGGCAAAAGAAGGGCCGGGAGTCAAACTGCCAGTTTGACTCCCGACCACTAAAAGTCGGGAATCGACCTCTTCCCGACGTCCGATTTGAGCGTGCGACATGGCGTTGGAAA